>PPYE01046179.1_pt1 | contig 183561 bp, 151 predicted proteins | sample 1559881 | NCBI WGS metagenome assembly PPYE01 (sample SAMN08240022, study PRJNA423297) | Human gut metagenome, whole genome shotgun sequencing project.
ATCCTTTCTTTGATAACACTATTTTACCATACATCATCTCAAAAATATATAGCAGAAATTTAATTTATTCTATACTAGTTATCCGGTTCCCACTCCGTCTGCGATTAGAGGGATATTTGAATCGATTTTGTGGGGACCGGATATCAGAATTGTCCCGACTGCAGTAGAGGTTTGTGCACCGATTCAATACTATTCTTATGTGACGAATTACGGGGGACCATTGAGAGCGAGCAAATCTATACAAAAGGGTACCAATTATCAGCTTTATGCAACGGTACTTATAGATGTTTGTTATAGGCTTTATGCAAATGTGGAGATCAATCATCATAAGCGGAATCTTCCCCAAAGGGCATTGGAATGGGATCGGAAAACAACATCGCCTGGGCATGCCTATCAAGAAATATTTAACCGTCGTTTAAAGAGGGGACAGGCATTTTCGATTCCTGTGTTAGGATGGAAGGAATTTACACCTTCTTATTTTGGACCATTTCGAACAGAGACAGAAGTGTATACAGAACTTCCTGATATCATAATTCCCTCTATGTTAAAGGAAGTCTTTCCGTATGGTTATCGCTCTTCTTATGATGCAGTTTACAGTCAGGCGTTGAGAATTCATAAGGGACGTCTGGAATTTCCGCAGGAGGGGGATGATAAATGATCAATGAATTGTATCAGCTAACCAAGGCAATGGAGCAAGCCAATATTGTTGCGGAGCATACTCATCCTAAGTATAAACCGATTCCCAAAGTTACAAAAAAAGCTCCCTGTGTGCAGATTATTTTGGAAAATGGACAGATTTATAAAATTAAAAGTCTTACAGCAGAACAGGCATCCGAGATCAGAAAGTACGGAACGAATCAGGGGACATTTCCGGCATTAAATCTGGCACCGCTTTATCGACTGACAGATGAATTGGAAAAAAAGAAGATTTCAGAGTTGATGGATGGAAAAACAGCAGAATTTAATGTGGAAGAAATTAGAAGTTTCTGCAGAGAGAATAACTGGGGAAAGAAATTTAGAAATAAATACCGGATCAGTATGCAGGAAATTCCTCGAGAAATGTCAGAACTGTTTTTTAAAACAGGAATTCCTTTTTCTTCTTTGCAGCAGTTGATCGGGGAGACGGATGCCTTTTCAGATGCAGATCATCTGCACAGTGCGCTGCAGGAGCAGGTATTTGCATTGCTGGAGCAAAAAATAGAGATTCGATTTTTACTACAGATTTTATTCCATCTGGGGAAAAAAGAAAAAGATGCGGAAGATGATTATGGTACATTGTCTGTTGTAATGGACTGCAGGCAGTTGATCAAGGACGGATGTTCAACTGCGGCAGCCAACTTTACCAATATGCTGAATAAAAAACTGATGGAGGCAGATGAAGCGGCGAAGGATGAGAGCGGGAAAATGGAGGTGGATGCATTTGGAAATATGTTTATGCCTCTTGAAGAACCGATGCCAACTGTAAAATTGGCGGCGGGTTTTGAAGTATCTCTTAGGACGATGTTTCGCGGACAGCCATGTCAAAGCCGTTACGGAAGAGTAGAAAATGCTACATATCCAATATCAAAAGAGATGCGTTTTAAGTTACAGGCGGCTTTGGCGTGGATGAGCGATGAGGAGCATAAAGAGATTACCTGGATCAGTATAGATAAGGATGAAGTATTGTTTGCATATCCGGAAACTTTGCGGCAAAATAAATTCAGTTTTGTTAGTTTTTTCAAGCACCCCGGTAATGTGAAAAAAGAGGAAGAAAATGCAGCGGAAAAGAGGCGGAGGAATAAAGGAGGATTTGAGGCAGCTGCAAAAGTATTTGTTGAAGAACTAAAGAAGACAAAGGAGCCGGGAACAGATCCTGTGTCAGAACGGATTCAATATTTTGTTTTACGAAAATTAGATAAAGCCAGAACAAAGGTTGTCTATGCCTACAATATATCTCCGGGAGATATAGAGCGGCGCAGTGAGCAGTGGGCAGCGGGATGTAAAAATATTCCGAGATTTGTATTCGGAAATCCATGGACTTTGTATCCACTGGAAGTTTCAGGGGTATTGAATCAGATTTGGAGACAGGACGGAAAGCTATCTACAGATAAGTTTAAGCCATTTCCGTGTTATCATGGGATACAGTTGCTTTTTGAAGAAGAGAAGGGAATGGTGCAACGAGATTTGTTTTTACTGGTAAGAAATATAACAAATCTGGCACCGTATTTGGGAAGAGCAGGAATTTCCAGACAGCAGTATGATAAAACGGATTTTATAATGCTGCGGGAGCTGCAGAAAATATTGGCATTAATGGGACTGTTTTTATATCAGCTAGGAATCAGAAAGGAGAAGTATATGCAGGAATTTCCATATTTGTTTGGACAGCTGCTGCAGGTATCAGATGCATTGCATGAGATGTACTGCAGAGTTGTACGGGATAATGATATTCCGAATACATTAGTAGGAAGCGGAATGTATATTATGGGAGCGGAGCAGCCATATAAAGCATTGGGAATATTAGGGGATCGGATGAATCCCTATATTGCATGGGCAAAGACTTGTGTCTTAAAAGGAGTTAAAGTAACGGAAAAAGAAAGAGAGCGTGTGAGAGAATATCTTTCTTTATACGGAAATATTGCCGCACAGTTGAAAGAGGTTTGGAGCGGACAGATTCGCTTTAATGAAGAAGAAAAGGCACAATATTTTATTGGATATTTAGCAGAGCTTCCAAAGCAAAAGGAAGCGGAAGAAACACGAATTGAAAATCAGAGTGAAAATTCAGAGAATATTCAGGAAAGTAATTTATAAAAAGATGAGGAGGAAAGCAGCATGGCAAACGAATTAAAGAGGGCAACCGGTTTATTAATAATTGAAGTGGTGAATTCTAATGCAAATGGGGATCCGGATCGGGAATCTGATCCGCGTCAGAGGCCGAACGGGCTGGGAGAGATTTCTCCGGTATCATTTAAACGGAAATTAAGAGATTTGTTGGAGGATTCTTCATCCCCCTTTTTTCAAAGTCTTCCTGAAAAATTTAAAGCGAATGCAGAACATTATCAGATCTTAGAACATCGGGGACGGGATCGTGCTGCGATTATGAAGGAAATGACTTCAGGGGGGGAGTTGACAGAATTTGGACAGGAGAAGTTTTTAGAAAGTCCATTTGTGAAAAAATACTGGGATGCCAGAGTGTTTGGAAATACTTTTTTAGAGAAAAATGGAAATAAGGGTTATATTAAGACGGGAGTTGTTCAGTTTGGTGTAGGAATATCGATTTCTCCTATCGATATTGTGAGGCAGACAAATACGAGTAAAGCGGGGGTTCAGGAAGGCAAAAATGCAGGTATGGCCCCATTGGCATTTCGGGTGGTGGAACATGGCGTTTACTGTATGCCGTTTTTTGTAAATCCCAATTATGCCAATAAGAGTGGATGCACGGCAGAAGATATTGAGCTGCTGAAGCTTTTAATCCCTCATGCATATGATATGAATCGATCAGCCATTCGTCCGGATGTCCGTCTGCGTCATGCCTGGTATATTGAACACAAACATTTGTTGGGAAGCTGTCCGGATTATATGCTGTTGGAGGCTCTGACACCGGAACGAATCGGAAATGCTTCTGACCCCTCTCAAAACTGGAGGGATTATCAGGATAAAACTGGGCTTCCAGAAGAATTGCTTGGCAAGATAGATCGTATTGTAGATCTGGTGAATCTATGAGTGAAACTTATCTGGCACACAGCGCAAAAAATGAGTATCCAGCTCAAAGCTATGCGGATCATGTAAATGGAACAATCGAAAAAGCTTTGCATAGCGCAAAGAAAATGGCTGAATATTGTGTGCGGGATGAAGGGCAAATTGAAAATATCGTAAGGTTTGCAGCAGAATATCATGATCTGGGAAAACTAAACGGGGAAAACCAGAAGGTATTGCATCAACAAGGAGAAAAAAAGCATCATTTGCCGGTCAATCATGTGGATGCCGGTGCTGCATTCATGAAACAGGCAGGACATGATGCAATGGGTTCTTTGGTGTTGATATATTCGCATCATCAAGGCCTTCCTAATATTGAGGAAGAAGAAAATAGGTCTGAGGAGGCATGTTTCCGATCAAAAGAACGGGTGGTCAGAGATGTAACGGATGCGGAGCTAGAGCGGCTGCTCAGTCTTCATCGAAGCTTGATTCCGGAGCGGTTTGTGCATGCTCAGGAATATTACGAAGGTGATTTTTCGGTATTTTTACGAATGGTCTTTTCGTGTCTGACAGATGCGGATCATTCTGATACGGCAGGTATTTACGGGCAGAGGCTGAAAGAGGAAAAAGTGCCCGAACTGCTTCCAGAGCTTCGATTAGAGTCTTTAGATGATTATGTGAATACTCTTCGAAGAAAAGAAAAAAGCAGACGTAATGAACTTAGGATGGAGATGTATGAAGCGTGTAAAAATTCTGAGTCTAAAGAAGGAATCGTTTTTCATGATGGACCGGTGGGATCTGGAAAAACTACAGCGGTGATGGCATTTCAACTGCGGCGGGCGATGGAAACTGGTGCACGTCATATTTTTGTGATTTTACCATATACGAATATCATTTCGCAATCCGTGAAGGTTTACAGAGAGGCACTTGTATTGCCGGGAGAGAATCCGGAAGAAGTTGTTGCAGAATTACATTGTAAAGCTGACTTTCAGAGCAAGGATACAAGATATCTGAATGCTCTTTGGAGAGCTCCGATCATTGTTACGACAGCCGTTGCATTTTTCGAAACGTTAAGTTCTAATCGCGCAAGTGCGTTGAGACGTCTTCATGAACTGCCGGGAAGCGTTATTTTTGTGGATGAGGCTCATGCTGCACTGCCTTTGAAGCTGATGCCGCTTGCATGGCATTGGATGAAAATACTGGAAGAGGAGTGGAGCTGCAGCTGGATATTGGCTTCCGGGTCTCTGGTTCGGTTTTGGGAAATTTCTGAATTAGTTGGAAATGAAACAAAACAAATTTCAGAAATGGTATCTGGAAATCTTCGCCAGGCTTTGGTGGGATATGAAAAAAATAGAGTTCAGTTTTGCTGGAATCCTGCCGCTCAAAGTCGAGAAGGGTTGGCCGAGTGGGTAATGAATATGCCGGGGCCAAGGATTTTGATTATGAATACAGTACAAAGTGCTGCTGTAATTGCTGATGATATATGCAAAAAATATGGAAAAGAGAAGGTAGAGCATTTATCAACGGCATTGCTGCCAGCAGACCGGGAAAAAACGATACAAACCGTGGAAATGCGTTTGAGGGAGCAAGAAGATACAGATTGGATTTTGGTAGCAACATCTTGCGTGGAAGCAGGTGTGAATTTTTCGTTTCGCACAGGATTTCGTGAAACGGCTTCTCTGCTTTCGCTGCTGCAGACAGCAGGACGGATAAATCGAAATGGGACATTTGAGAAAGCTCAGATGTGGAGCTTTCGGATGCAGGATGATAATATGATGACATCAAATAGAGATGTATCAATAAGTGCCGAAGTTTTGGAAGAGTATTTTGAGACCGGATGTGAGATTACACCGGAATTAAGTACAACAGCCATTCAGGATGAGTTAAAAAAAGGAGTTTCTTTAAAAAGAGCGATACAGGAGTTAGAGGAGGCAGAAAGCAGTTGTGATTTCCCAAAAGTTGAGAAGGAGTTTTGCGTGATTGAGAATGACAGCATAACAGTTGTGATTCATGAAAATTTGGTGGAGCAGATCAAACTTGGATACGGAAGCTGGCGGGATATTCAGAAGTATTCAGTTTCAATTCATAAGAATAAAAAAAATAAATGGGGAATAAGACAAATTGCAGATGATGTTTACCAATGGACGCTTCCGTATGACTCTTTTCTGGGGTATATGGCAGGTGTGCTAAAACAAGAGAAAATTGCCATAAACGGGAGGAACCACGATGGATGCAATGGAAGCCTTTCTTGCCTACGCAGGCAGATATGATGCGGACAATACGAAAATTCATTTAAAGATCGTCCACACGCAGGCGGTGGATGCGGTCATGGAGCGGCTGTCCGGCAGTCTGGGGCTGGATGCGAGGATGCGCAGGCTGGCACATTTGTGCGCAGTGTACCACGACATCGGCAGATTTGAGCAGCTAAAGCGTTACGATACGTTTCTGGATCATCTGAGTGTGGATCACGCGCAGTTGGGCTGCGAGGTGCTTAGAAGCGGCGGATTTCTGGACGGGCTGCCCGAAAAGGACAGGCAGATGGTGCTGACGGCGGTTGCCAACCACAACCGCCTGGCGATCGAAGACGGGCTGGATGAAGAAACGCTTCTCCTGTGCCGGATGATCCGGGACGCGGACAAGTGCGATATTTTCCGGGTGTTTGCGGAGGAAGATCCGAAGGATACAACCGGGGTTTCTGCCGGGGAAGCGGGGCAGGAGAAGATTTCGGATGCGGTTTATGAAAGCCTGACGGCGCGCCGGTGCGTGAAAAAAGAAGACCGGGTAAGCGGGCTGGACGTCTGGGTGAGCTTTTTCGGGTTTTTGTATGATCTGAATTTCCCGGAGAGCCTGCGGATCGTGCGGGAACATTCCTATTACAAAAAGCGGTTTGAGGAGCTGAAAATTGAGGACGGGGAAACGCGCCGCAGAGCAGAGACGATCCTTGCGGAAGCGGAAGCCTATATGGATGAGATGGAGCGGAATTGGAGGAAAGACGGATGAATTTTTATATGCCGACAAGGGTTTACAATGAAAAAGACTGCGTGCGCAGGCACAGTCAGGAGCTGGCGGCGCTGGGGAGCAGGGCGCTGATCGTTACGGGCAGGCATTCCTCCCGGATAAACGGTTCTCTGCAGGACGTGGAGGCAGCGCTTATCCGGGAAAAAATCCCATATGCGGTGTTTGACGAGATCGAGGAAAATCCGTCGGTTGACACGGTAATGCGCGCCCGCGCGGTCGGGATTTCAGAAAGGGCGGATTTTGTGATCGGCATGGGCGGGGGATCCCCGATGGACGCGGCAAAAGCGATTGCATTGATGATCGCCAATCCCGACAGGGATGAAAGGCTTTTATATGAGGCGGCAGAAACATCGCCGGAGGGACCGGTTTACCCGGCGCTTCCGGTAGCGGCGGTTCCGACGACTGCCGGGACAGGCTCGGAGGTAACGCCCTATGCGATCCTGACAAGAAACGTACTGCCGGAGGTGGTGCTTTCCGCGGTTCCGCAGGCAGGCGCGCAGGATGCGCTGGCACATCTGGGAAAGCATACGAAGCAGGGCATCAGCCACCGGATCTTTCCGGCGCTGGCGCTGGTGGATACGGCATATCTCCAGACGGCGTCCCGCAGCGGCTGTGTGAACACGGCTGTCGATACGCTGGCGCATCTGGTAGAAAGCTATCTGAACACGAACGCCACGGCGTACAGCCGGGATTTTGCGGAGATGGGACTGCGGATCTGGGCGCAGGTGAAGGACAGGCTGCTTTCCTATGAAATCGGCGAGGAGGAACGGGAAGCGCTGATGCACGCCTGTACGCTGGGCGGGATCGCAATTTCCCATACGGGAACGAGCCTGCCGCACGGGCTCAGCTACACCGTGACGTGCGAGCTGGGCACGCCCCATGGAAAGGCGGCGGCGATATTTTTGCCGGGCTTTTTAAAAAATTACGGGGATCAGGAAGCGGCGCAGCGGGTGCTTTCGTTTCTGGGCTTTGGCAGCGCGCAGAGCTTTTCGGAATATGTGCGGGCGCTGCTTGGCGAGACAAAGCTTTCGCAGGAACTGTGGGAGCAGGCGATGGACGACCTGCTGGGAAATCCGGCGAAGCTGAAAAATTATCCGTTCCAGCTTGACCGGGAAAAATTAAACCGCCTGCGCCCGGAAAGCGTCTGAACGAAGAAAAGGCAGGGCAAAGCGGTCAGTGGAACCGCCGGAATTCCAGCGGCGTCCTGCCGGCTGCTTTTTTGAACATGGCGATAAAATGGCTGGCGTCCGAAAAGCCGACGCGCCCGGCGATCTCCTGAATTTCAAGGCGCGGATAGGTCAGCAGAAGCTCCTTTGCACGGCTGATGCGGCAGGACGTGAGGTATTCGTACACGGAGCAGCCTAAAAAACGCCGGAAAAGCCGGGAAAGATACTGGGGCGTCACATAGACGGTGCGGCTTAATTCATCGACGGTGACGGGGCTGCTGTAATGAGTTTCGATCTGTTCTACTATCGGAGCCACATAACGCAGATACAGCGGGTCTTCCAAAAGGGACTTATCCGCAAGCCCGTCAACGAACTGCAAAAGAAGCTGATAGCAGTCGAGGGAAAGCTCCTGCGTGTTTAAGGGCGGATTTTCATACTTGTGCGTGGCATGGCGGATCATTTCCCCGATGCGCGCGCCCTGCTCTTTTTCGATAAAAATGGTCGGCCTGTTTTTTAAAATCCGGGGGATGCTTCCCTCGACCGTCCCCGTAAAGGTGGCGAAGCAGGTAAGCCATTGCGGCGTGCGGGCGGAATAGGAATGACGGATGGAGGGGGCGATCAAAACCCCCTCGTTTTCATGTAAAAAAAAGCTTTTTCCCTGAATGGTAATGCGCCCGCAGCCACTGACGGTCTGCAGGTAATGATAGAGCGGATGCCCGTCGGGGCGGGAGGTCGCCTCCTGAACCCAGTCGGTTCCGATGGATTCAAAAATAAACGGTTCCCGGACGGGACTGTTTGTAAAATAAATCGGCATGCTGTCTCCTGTTGCTGTGCCGGGGATGCACAGTTTCAAAATGTTATATTTTTCGGTCATACTTATTATACAACAGACCGGGATTTTCTACTATAATAAAAAGCAATAGTTCAGGACGGCATGACAAAGTTCCAAAACAGCCGTTAAAGGAGGAGCTGCAAGGCGATGAAAGTGGAAAAATTTTATGAGGATCTCCACACGCTGCATGTGGGCACTGTGGATAACCGGTGCTGGTATGTACCGAGATGTGGAGAAGGTGTGGAAAGTCAGATGCTTTTGAGCGGAAACGACTGGAAATTCGGTTATTTTCCGAGCGTGGAGGCAGTGCCGGAGCGTTTCTGGGAAAATACGGAGGCGCTGATCGACATGGAGGTGCCTTCCTGCTGGCAGATGAAGGGCTTTGACCAGAAGCAGTATACGAACGTGCGCTATCCGTTTCCCTATGATCCGCCGTATGTGCCCGACGAGAATCCGTCCGGCGCTTATGTGAAGGATTTTGAGCTGGACGGCGAGGCTGCCAAAAAGCGTCAGTTTTTATATTTTGAAGGCGTGGATTCCTGCTTTTATGTGTGGGTAAACGGCGAATTTGTGGGCTACAGCCAGGTTTCCCACAGCCCCAGCGAGTTTGAGATCACAGATAAAACCCATGAGGGTACAAACCGTCTGGCGGTGCTGGTGCTGAAATGGTGCGACGGAAGCTATCTGGAGGATCAGGACAAGCTGCGGTTTTCCGGGATTTTCCGGGATGTGGAGCTGGTGCTTCGCCCGCAGGAGTTTGTGCGCGATTTTACCGTGCAGACGCCGGTGGATCTGGAAAACAACCGCGCAGAGGTAACGGTGCGCTTTGATTCGGTGGAAGGGAATCCGGCGATCCGCTGCGAGCTGTGCGACGCTGAGGGCAATGCAGCCGGCAGCATGTATTCTTCGGGCGAACCGGTTTCGATCCCGGTGGAAGCGCCTGTTTTGTGGAACGCAGAGCAGCCGTATCTTTATACGTTAAAGATCAGCACGGGAGACGAGCTGATCGAGCAGAAGGTCGGCATCCGCACGATCGCGGTAAAGGACGGCATGATCCTGATAAACGGGCATCAGGTAAAATTCCGCGGCGTAAACCGCCACGACAGCGATCCCTTTACCGGTGCGGCGGTTACGCGTGAAAGCGTGATCCGCGATATGCGCATGATGAAGGAGAGCAATGTGAATGCGATCCGCACGAGCCATTATCCCAACGCGCCGTATTTCCCCGCGCTGTGCGACGAATATGGTTTTTATGTGATCGCGGAGGCAGATCAGGAGTGCCACGGCGTCTGCAATCTGTTTGGGGCGGATTACTGCGACGATTACGGAAAGATCGCGCAGGACGCGCGTTTTGGCGAAGCGATTTTAGACCGTCAGAAGCGCAACGTGATCCGGGATAAAAACTGCGCCAGCGTGATTTTCTGGTCTCTGGGCAATGAGAGCGGATTTGGCGAAAACTTTGAAGAAGCGGGCAGATGGGTAAAGGCTTACGACCCGACCCGGCTTGTGCATTATGAGGGAAGCATCTGGGAGTCCAGAGGTTATCACAACGACACGTCCATGCTGGATGTGATGAGCCAGATGTACGCTTCTACGGAATGGGTTAAAAATTACTGCGAGGATCCCCGCATGAAAAAGCCGATGATCCAGTGTGAATTTGTACACGCGATGGGCAACGGCCCCGGGGACATCCACGATTATATCGAGCTTCTGGACAATTATGACAAGTTCTGCGGCGGCTTTGTATGGGAGTGGTGCGACCATGCGACCTATGAGGGCAAGGCGGCGGACGGCAGGGATATGTTCCATTACGGCGGCGATGCGGGCGAGTTCCCCCACGATGGGAACTTCTGCATGGACGGTCTTGTATATCCTGACAGACGCCCCCACACCGGGCTTCTGGAATGGAAAAATGAGATCCGTCCGGTAAAGGCTGCTTTAAAGGACATGGCTACCGGCACGGTTGAGCTGCGGAATATGCAGGATTTTGCAGATCTGGCGGATACCGTTGAGGTGCATTACGAGGTAAAAAGGGACGGCGCGCTTTTAGACAGCGGCGTGATCGGAACGGTTTGCTGTGCGGCGCATGAAAGGGCGGAGATTGTTCTGCCGAAGCTGGCTTGCTTTGCGGGGGAGCGGACATATGTGAAGCTGACCTATATTCAGAAGGCGGACCGGGCGCTGACGCAGAAGGGGCATGAGCTGGGCTTCGACCAGTTTGCACTTTTTGAGGAAGCGGAAAAGGCGCTGACGCTGGATGACTGCGGCACGGTCACATTGGAGGAGACGGAAACCGCATTTGTGATCTCTTCCGACAGGATCCGTTATGAATTTGGGAAAAAAGCCGCGGCATTTACGGCGATGAACCGGGACGGCAGGGCTTTGGTGGAAGCGCCCCTTGCATGGAGCACATGGCGCGCACCGACCGACAACGACAGAAATATCAAGCAGAAATGGGAAGAAGCGGGATACGACAGACCGTGGACAAAGGTATATGGCTGCACGGCGGAGAGCGACGGGCAGACGGTAAAGATTTCCTGCGAATTTTCGATCGCGAGCGTATACCGCCAGCCCTTTATCCGTGCTACAGCGGTATGGGAGGTGAATGCGGACGGCGAAGTGAAGCTTATCCTGAACGGAAAGCGCGACGCTGCGTTCCCGTTCATGCCCCGTTTCGGACTGAGGCTGACGCTGCCTGAGGCAGAAAATCAGGTGGAATACTTCGGCTATGGCCCGACGGAGAGCTACAGCGATAAGCATCATTCCTGCTGGATCGACCGCTTTGCGGCGACTGTGGACGAATTGCATGAAGATTATGTGCGTCCGCAGGAAAACGGAAGCCACTGGCATTGTGATGAGGTGAAAGTGGGCGGACTGAAAGCAGAAGGCAGTAAGCCGCTTTCTTTCAATGCTTCTTACTATACGGCAGAGGAGCTGACCCGGAAAGCTCATAACTATGAGCTGGAAAAATCAGGTCATGTGATCTGGCATCTGGATTATGGCATGAGTGGCGTGGGTTCCAACTCCTGCGGGCCGGAGCTGTTGAAGCAGTACCGCGTAGATGAGGAAGAGATCCGCTGGGAAGTAAAGCTCGGATAAGAATCAGGCGGGCGGGGGGAGGTTTTCCCTCCACCCGGTTTCAGCCCTGCGCGGGCTTTGGCAGTACAGCCCTTTCGGCAGATTCCGTTTTCGCTCACAGGGAATTTTAAACAAAAGATACAAAGCGTCCTGGGGCGCAGCCCGACCGGTCAAACTCGCGCAGCAGAAGCTGCGCTCAGACAAGTCCCGGCCGGGCTGCCGGGACGTTTTGCATCTTTTGAAAATTCCCCTTCGCTCAAAAGTCATCCGCCGAAAGGGCTGTACTGCCAAAGCCCGCGCAGGGCTGAAACTGTCCGGAGGGGGAATCGTTATCCGGAAGGCAGATTTAAACCGAAAGGCAGTTTCTTTTTTGCGGATCATGTGTTAAAATCAATAACCATCGCGTTGTGTGCAGTAATGTTCATGCAGGGCGATGGTTATTGCTGTGTTCAGGCATGAAACAGCAGAAATCGCGAAATACAATATTTAAAATACGGAGGAATCTATGGATATACTGCTTGTGATGTGTCTCGGCGTTGTCGTCGGGAAATTTTTCATTCCGAAGAAAGCGAAAAAGGGATTTGAATGGTTGGCATTTTTATGTACCTTTCTTCTGATCTTTGCGATGGGAATGAATCTGGGAGGAGATGAAAATTTCTTTGCGGAGCTGTTGTCTCTGGGCGGGAAGAGCTTTCTCTATTTTCTGATCCCGACGGTATTTTCCGTGATGTTTGTTTATCTGATGACAAAAAATTTCGGGAAAAAGAAAGAGGGAGAAGCTGAGCGGAAGGAGAAGGAAGCATGATCGTCATACTTACGGTTTTTTCACTGTTTGCGGGGCTTGCCTGCGGATTTTTCGGGCTGGGGGAAACGGTTTTTTCGGCGGTCAGGAATCATACGGATTTGATTTTGTATGTGCTGATGTTCTGCGTGGGAATCATGATCGGGATGCGGGAAGGCATCCTGAAAAAGGTACGGGAATATCATGTGCGGATTTTTATTATTCCGGCGGGCATCATCGCCGGTTCGCTGCTCGGCGGGATGCTGTGCGCGATGCTCTTAAAAATGCCGGTAGGGCAGGGCGCGGCGATTGCAGGCGGCATGGGCTGGTACAGCCTGGCGGGCGCGACGATCGGCAACCTTTGCGGGGCAGAAGCGGGCAGCATCGCCTTTTTAAGCAATCTGATGCGGGAAATATTTTCGTTTTTCATCATTCCGTTTCTGGCGGTAAAGTTGAATTATTATACATGCATCGCGCCCGCAGGAGCGACCAGCGAGGACACCACGCTTCCGATGATGCTCAAATATACGAACGAGGAAACGGTGGTGCTCTCGGTGCTGAACGGCATTATCTGTTCCTTTTTTGTGCCGATCCTGATCGCATTGTTTCTGGGGACGGTGTGAGTTTCTTCACAGCGTCCCTTCTGTAATCTCATACGTCTGTTTTTGAAAATCCACTCTTACTTTTGTTCCGTCTGAAAACTCCGTTTCCTGTATCCACCACGTTTCAGGATTCATCCGGTGACGGACCATTTCGCATTTGGCGATTTTTTCATGCAGGGCGGAAACGGTTCTGGCGCGCGCAATCATCTCTTCCAGCGCCAGAAGCTCGTCGCCCTCGAAGCTGCCGTCGGTGTTCAAATATGCGGCGTCGCGTAAAAGATAGGGTGCGCCTCCGTTTAACAGCGCATACAGCATATAATCGTCGTGTTCGGAAACCTTATCCATCATCCACGGCTCGATCACGCAGTCATGATAAACAAGGTTGAACAGCGGCACGGGAATCCCGTCTTTTGGCAGCCCGGGCTGTTTCATCATAAAGGAATAGGGCGCGTAATGGCAGAAAACGAGGCTGGGGATCGCCCAGTCGCTGACTTCCTCGGAGCTTGACAGGATGCCGTGCGCCAGAAGCCATGAAAAGCACTGACCGCGGTATTCGTAACATTCGCGGCGGCTCATGCGGTGTTCGGGATTGGTGCACTCGTCTCCCTCATTGCAGGTAAACACATCCAGATAAGCGCCGTCCAGTTTGATCCCGTTTTCAAAAAGCGCCGCAAAGTTGCGTTTCAGATAATAGGGAGCCTGTGTCGCGCACAGATAGGACTGGGGGCCGCCCGCCCAGCGGTGATGTTCCGGGATCGTGCCGTCCGTTAAGCGGCAGGCATAATTTTCATCGAAGCTTTCTGCCGATTTGTAAAAATCCCGGTACTGGTCGTGGATGCCGAACAGATAGCCGCATTCATGCATCGTATCCGCCAGTTCTTTCATACCCTCCCAGCCTCCGGCTTCGATACAGGCAGGGGAATAGTCGGGATGGCAGTTGTCGTAGCCGGGCTGCGCCCAGCCGTCCAGATGGAGATACATTTTTTCAACGCCCATGCGGTGCAGGAGTTTTACCTCCTCCGTGCGCTTGGAAAAAGGCGTGCAGTGGTTGTTTTTCTCCGGATTTTCCGGGTCAAAAAAGTCGGAATCCGGATGGACGACGGTTTTGATGCCAGTGTGGACAAAGCTGCAACCGATCAGGCGGTCAACAGAAGGGTTCTGCGCCGCTTTTTCCGCGAGGGTGCGGAAGTGTCCGTTTTCCCGCACATAGGTGCGGTAGACTTTGCATAAGTCGTTGTAGTCGCAGCCGGACAGCAGCGTATAGCGCAGCACCCTGCGGTAATCCATTTTGCCGAGGCTTGGTTCGTAATAAACGCCTACATGGGAGTAGGGGCCGCCTGCCGGGTGGTCTGCGGTATAGCCGGCGTTCCACGGCGTTTCGCAGATGGCGATGTAGCCTTCGCCGTCTTTTACCTGACCAAACCAGGGCATATAAGCTCCCGCCGTCTCGAAAAATCCGTCAAACACGATGCGGTCGAGCGCAGTTTCCCAATCGTTGGGGATGAGAAGCCCCTGCTGGTGGTTCAGCACGGTGTACCATGTGCGGGACGCTTTCTCAAAGGACATTTCGCCGGGCCAGCGGACTTTTTTGACCGAAAGCCCTTCTTCACAGAGCGGAAGCCATTCAAAGCGGATGTCTCCGGAAACCGTTTCGATCCAGATGAGCGTTTCAAAAGCATAGGGACGGACTGCGCCGTCTGTTTCAAAGCCTTTGAAGAGGCTGCGGATTCCGGTTCCAACGCCGTTTTTGAAAATCTCATGGGAAATAGAGCGGGCATCCGTAAAGGGAAAAGTCCCTTCGTCACATTCCAATGTCGGCACAAAATCCTCTCGCCAGCTCCATTCTGCATCATTTCTGAAAAGGGAAACGGAAAGCGTTTCTTCGTGGAAGCGGACGGACGAGCCGCCCGCAGTGATCTCTTTCATGTGGAAAAATCTCCTTTCTGGTGTTTTTGCAGGGTGCGTATATTCCTTGTATACGGAGGATAACCTTTTGGCAGAAAACGTCCTATCGGGATGCCGTTATCCCAGATAAGCCTGCAGAAGATGCAGCGTGTTCTCCATTCCTTTTATATGGCTGCGCTCGTAACCGTGGGAGGCGTATACGCCGGAGCCGATCAGACCATGACGGCAGTCGTGGCCGGCGCGAAGTCCTGCTTCTGCGTCGGAGCCGTAATGCGGATAAACGTCTACCGCAAAGTCGATGTTGTTTTTTCTGGCGGCGTCGATCAGGGCGTTTACCACGTCGTAATGATAAGGACCGCCGGAGTCCTTTGCACAGATGGAAACCTGTGTCTCTTTGCAGGAAAGCCCGTCGCCGACGCAGCCCATATCCACGGAGAGGATCTCGGAAACGTCTGCGGGGATGGAAGCGGAGCCGCCGTGTCCCACCTCTTCAAAAACGGTGATATGCTGATAAATGGTGCGCTCGGTTTTCACCTGTTCGTCTTTTAAATATTTTGCATAGCCGAGCAGGATGCCGACGCTTAATTTGTCATCGAGGAAGCGGCTCTTGATATAGCCGGACTCTGTTACAGTCGTACGGGGGTCAAAGCAGACGATGTCTCCGGTCATGATACCGAGCGCTTCCGCGTCTGCTTTGTTTTCCACGGGTTCATCGAGCACGACCTCCATCACGTCATAGGAACGGGAGGTGTCGTTGTAGCTGCCATTTACATGGATGGATGCGTTCTGCATCTGGAACGTACCGGAATAAACCTTGCCGTTCCTTGTGTAGACGCGGCAGTTTTCCGCTTCGGCGTTGTTGGCGTTCATGCCGCCAAGGGCAGTCAGCATGAGACGGCCTCTGTCGTTGATGCGGCATACCATCGCGCCGAGGGTGTCCATGTGCGCTTCCAGAAGGATCGGCGCTTTTTCGGGAGCGATGTCGGAGTATGCCGCGTTGTTGGCCGCAGCCGTATGGCCAGCGCCTTTGCTGACGCAGACAAAAATGCCGCCTTTGTTGGTCAGGTGAGGCTCATAGCCGAGCTTCCTGTATTCGTCCATCACATATTCCGCCGCGCGGGAGGTAAAGCCCGTGGGGCTGTCGATGGCGAGGATGTTTTTGGTCTGTTCGAGCATGTAGGAAGTGATGTCGTTCATGATGGAAATCTCCTTTGTATGGATATTTACAGTGTCTGTGTTTTGCGGGACATCCTGTCTGTAATGCAGTGCCTTTTAGCAGATGTATGGCAAAGTACAAACATTTTAATCTATTAAGTCCAGTATGAGATATCAGTGTGGGAATGTCAAACATTTATTCTTGTCTGGTAAATCTTTAGAAGCTGGATTGTTTTTCTATACTTTATTTTCAGTGCCGTTCCATTTGCGTAGGTGCATATCCAAAGCATCTTTTGTAAGCTTTATAAAAAGAATTGGCAGTCGTATATCCGCATTCCAAGGCGATATCTGTAATTGTTTTATCTGTTTCGGAAAGAAGTTCCAAGGCAAGTTTCATACGCTTTTGCTCAATGTAATGAGACACCGTGATGTTTGTTTTAGTTTTAAATGCTTTCCGAATGGTAGAAGAGGAGCAGTTAAAATGTGTTTCCAGTGTGATAAGACACAACTTGGAATCGGTATAGTGATTGTCAATATAGGATATAAGTTTATCTACAAAAGGATCTTCAGCGGTCTGGCTGTTTTGTTTCAGCAGATTGCAGCATCTTTGGATGAGATGGCTGAGCTGCGTGTAAAGATCTGTTTCTGCGAGAGCGGCATTGTTATATGTGGGAATCTGTACGTCCATAAGTTGTAAGGGATACTCCAGCTTAATGCAGGTCAGGATGGAGCAGACAATTTCATAAATATAATGATTTTGAATGGTATATTTTGCGAAATTGAGTTCTTCAGCATAGGGTTGCAGTTTTTCGATGGCAAATTCATAGTTGCCATGTATGATTGCGGTATACATCGTAAGAAGATTTGCCATGGTAAAGGACGGATGTTCTGGAGCTTTTTCCTGAATGTTCTGATAATCCAACAAGGTATAAATTTTTTCGCTGCTGCAAGGGAAATGCAACTCAATCATTACCTTAATCTGTTCATACGCATTGGAAAGCTGCTCTATATGTTGAAAAACACCGCTTATGACGCCGCGCAGGCTATAGGAAGGTTCTTCTTCGTTAATGTTTTTGATCATAAAATCCAAAGTTTGACGGGAGCGGTTAAAATCTTCTTCTGAAATCAACAGAAGCAGGTCGGAATCGCTGAACGGCTGTTGATAAACAGAAGGCAGCGTAGTGTTCAAAAAAGATTGTATAAGAAAAAGCGGCGCTGGGTAAATGGAATGGGTTCCTTCTTTTGTCTGTAACCGGAGGAGCAATAAATGATAATGGTTCGGAAAATTGGGAAAATACGAGTGGAAAAGATGAACTTCATCATCGGAAAGAAGATAACCGCCGATTGCTTTTTCAATAAATTTAGCTTGAAGGATTTTATGTTGCGTATTCATGGTATCCAAACATTGCTCCAACATATTATTGGCATTGAGTATTTTTTCTGAAATATAGGAAAAGCCGTTGTAACGTTTGTAATTTGATTGATTATGCTGGTCATTGTTTGGCATTTGGATATCTTCTGGTATATTTTGGCTAAGTTCCAGTGCGTGGACAATATTCTGAATCGGTCGGAAAGAAATATGCGTACCGGTTGCGATAACAAGGAGCAGTACGATGCCACATATAATTCCATAAAAGAACAGAAAACGAACCATGGGCTGCATTTTTTGAGAAAAAATATTATTGGAAATGTATACTGTGACATTAAGGTTTCCATTTAATAGCTGTCTGTTTAATGAGACAATTTTTTTTTCGTGTTCCGGAAGATCGGTATACAGTAGATCGCCATTTGCATCGTGGAGAGAAATATAATATCCGGTTAAATCGGAATCTGAAATAAAAAGCCGTTTAATGTCATTTATATTCATACATGCGTAAATATGGGAGGAATTTCCCCATCGGGAAGTATAAATGAGAGCATCATATTCCCTGTTATGAGTATAGACATGTTGTATGGGAAGAAAACCGGATCCTGTTTTGTCTAAAAGAGATTCCCATTCTTCAAAACTCAAATTTTTGACAGAAAAAAAGTCAGGGTAATATTGTGTAGAGCCTTCCCAAAAGATTGTGTTTGTGGTGATAGCTGCATTTTTATCAAATTGTATGGCTGCATCGGAAATAAGATCAAGAGGGGAAAAAAGACCGTTAAAGGAGTTACGCAGCTGAATATAAGTTTTTATAGGAATAGACGGATATTCTTTTTCTATATAATGAAACGGAATAAAACGTGTATCTTTCGAAAGCATAGAGGCAGAGTAGAGAATGCTTTTAACAGTATTCTCCAGTTTCAGGGCGCCGATATTTATCTGTTGTTTGTTTTTTTCTGTTTCAAAATCAGAAAAAGTTGACTGTAAATGATAAAAAAGAGGAATCAGGATAAGACAAAAAATGATGGAAATGCTGGTGAAAATCAGGAGGAACCATTGAATGATACTACGATTTTTAAGAGATTGTTTTTTGAAATGTACCATTTTCATGTTCAGAACGCCCTTTCTGCATTTGCTCGCTGTTCATGGTAATTGAAATCTGTTGCTTATTTTTTCATCATATCATTTTTATAAAAACAGTCAATATGACGGAGCAGAGAACAAAAAGAAAAGCGATTTTTCATGGCGCTAGCGATTTTTCCATGTGGAGAAAAATCAATTTTTATAAGAAACGGCTGCTTTTTACGGGCATTTACGGAAATATCCTGATGCGAAATTTAAAAAAGCTATAGTAAAATGCGTTTAAGGAATTGTTTTGCAATTCCAATATAAAAATCAAAAGAGGAGGAAACGAGAATGAAGTGGAAAAAAATGACAGCAGTTTTTTTGGCAGTCAGCATGACGGCGGGGATTATGTCAGGGTGCGGAAACAGCAGTCAAACCATGGAGAATGAGGCAGAAGCATCTAAAGCAGTGCAGGAGACGGGGGCTGCACAGAAGGATGGGGATGAATCAAAAAGCTTTAATCCGCGTACGATTACGGAGGGGGTAAAGGTTACCATAGCAGTGCCTGCGGATGCTATGGTAGAAGATTACAATACAAATGAGATGACGCTTGCAATAGAAGAGGCGCTGGGAGTAGATTTGGAATTTTCTGCATACGCTGCCGCAGATTATGAGACAAAGCTGAATGTCATGGCAATGAGTGGAGAGAAACTTCCGGATATTATGTTTAATCCAGGTTCTACGTCTTATTTGGAATGGGCAGATGAGGGAGCGATTATCAGCCTGAATGAGTTTTATGAGAATAAAGACTTGTCCTCTAATTTCTGGGCGGCAAGTGAAGCTTTTGATATGGATTTGTATGGAATGATGAAGGATGCGGAGGGAGAGGTTTATTATCTTCCGGCATCTCATCAGAATTATGAAGATATGGTAAGCAGTAAATTATGGATTTATGAGCCATGGTTGAATGCTATCGGTGCGGATGTGCCGGAGACGGTAGAGGAATTTTATGAGATATGTAAGCAGATCTCACAGAAGGATTTGAATGGAAACGGAAAGCAGGATGAGATTCCAATGACCGGATTTGGTTTTACTACGGGGGGAAATGACGGATGGTTTAAAGAGCTGATGTCTGCCTATATTTACGCATGGGGATTGAATTATCTGGTGGCTGATCAGGGAGAACTTAGTTTTGCGTATACCTCGGAGGAATGGAAAGAAGGAATAAAGTTCATTAAAAAGTTTTTTGATGAAGGTTTGATTCCGCTTGAAACGCTGACACAGGATGGCGCTCAATATGAGGCAGTATGGAAATCAGAGGAAGAGGTAAAGCTGTTTTCTTTTGTTTTCTATCATATGGGAGGTACGAATCTTGAAAGAAAAACAGAATATTGTTATGTTCCCGCACTGACAAGAACTGGAGGAGAAAAAAATGTAGCGGAGTATCGCCCTACGGTACCGGCTCCTGGAGCGGTTATTTCCGCAGATTGTGAAAATCCGGAAGCTGCTTTTTTGGTATGTGATTATATGCTGCGTGAGGATATGAGTATTACCAATCGATTTGGAAAATGTGGGAAGGATTGGGATTATTGGAATGACGCGAAGGTAAATGATAAAGCTGATTATGCACCGTCTTATGAAGGATATGATATTTCTTTTATTGCATATGATGATATAGGGTTTTTCAGCAGTCAAAAACCGCAGAATGTGTCGTATGTTCAAAAGGGACCATTTTTGCTCAGTGCAGATGTGTTGAATGGAAGCGCAAAAAAAGTCAGCATGAATACGCAGGAGGAAAAATGGGTTGCAGAAGCGACAAAAAGAAGAAATGAAGCGGCTTTGGACTGTATGAAGCGCATACCGGATGAGGTAGTGAGCAGATTGGTTTTGACACCGGAAGAAAATGAGGTAGCAAGTGATATTCAAACTTCGTTGGATACATATTTTTATGAGTCTACCTGTGATTTTCTTGTAGGAGAAAAGGATATAGATCAGGAATGGGACAATTATATTTCTGAATTGGAAAAGATAGGATATCGGGAATTACTTCAAATTTATCAGGAAGCGTATAACAGAAGCAATCAGAAATAAAAAAAGGGACTGACCGGCGGCAGAAGAGCGAGAAAGTGATAAAAGTACTGTTTTGCTTATTGTAGGCAGAAAAATATACTGCCGCACATGAAAACGAAAGATTGATTGTGCGGCAGTGGCTGCAGATCAAAATAGAGAGGGCTTATGAAATGAAGGATAGAAAGAAAAAAATAAGAACAAAGGTCTGGCAGGACAGGCAATTGTATGTATTTTTAATTTTGCCGGTAATCTATATTATTATTTTTGCCTATGTTCCTATGAGTGGCTTGGCTATGGCGTTTACTGATTATAGTGCAAGAAAGGGGATTTTGGGAAGCGATTGGGTGGGGCTGGATCATTTTAAGAGATTCTTTGATTCCTATCAGAGCGTTAGGATTATATGGAACACAATTATTTTATCTGTATATGATATTGTGGCCGGATTTCCGATTCCAATTTGTTTTGCGCTGATTTTAAATAGCCTGAGGGGAGAAAAATTTAAAAAGTTTTCTCAGTCGGTTGTAAATTTGCCGCATTTTATTTCCGTTACGGTAATGGTAGGAATCCTTTTTCAGCTGTTAAATGCCAGAACAGGGCTTTACGGAACGATAGGAGAAGCATTGACAGGCAGTTATCCGACGGATTTATTTGGCTCTCCTTCGGGCTTTAGACATTTATATGTTTGGTCTGGTGTATGGCAGGAATTTGGGTGGGGAAGCGTAATCTATACGGCGGCGCTTTCTTCTGTAGATTCCGTTTATCATGAGGCGGCTCAGATTGATGGAGCTTCCCGGTTTCAAAGAATTATACATATCGATTTACCGACTATTTTGCCTACGATTATTATCTGCCTGATTCTGAGGATGGGGTCTGTAATGAGCGTTGGATTTGAAAAAGTATTTTTGATGCAAAACGGTTTGAATCTGTCGGCCAGTAACGTAATTTCTACATATGTATACGAGATTGGTTTGTCGGCAACCGGAAATAGCGATTTTTCTTATGCAACAGCTATTGGAATGTTTAATTCAGTGGTAAATCTTATTATGATAACCATAGCAAACAAAATTGCGAGCAAGGTTGGTGATACCACTTTGTGGTAGGAGGTGGATAGAATGAAACAGGCAGATAGAAAAAGAGCAGGGGAGAACAGAAAAGTAAGAATATCTGGAAGCGATAGGACATTTTATTTTCTGAGTTATTTATTTATTGGCATTTTAACACTTGTAGTTTTATATCCTATCATTTATGTAGTCTCTGCTTCGTTTAGTTCGGCAGGAGCGGTTTCGAGGGGAGAAGTGTGGCTTTGGCCAGTGGACTTTTCCTTGGAAGGGTATAAGGCAGTATTAAATTACAGAGATTTGTGGATAGGATACCGTAATACAATTTTTTATACAGTAATCGGAACAATCATCAATGTGGCCATGACAATGATGTGCGCTTACCCTTTGGCGAGGAAGGGATTATACGGTGGACGGGTAATTATGTTCCTGTTTACGTTTACGATGTTATTTAGCGGGGGAATGATCCCAAATTATATTTTAATGGGGAAACTGGGGATCATGAATACGATTTGGGCGATGTTGCTTCCTGGAGCGATGAGCGTTTATAACATGATTGTGGCGCGGACAAATATTCAGTGCAATATCCCGGGAGAACTTTTGGAGGCTGCTAAAATAGATGGGTGCAGTGATGGGAAATTCTTTTTTGCAATGGTTTTGCCACTATCGAAGGCAGTGATTGCTGTGTTGGCAATGTGGTATGCAGTCGGTCATTGGAATGCTTATTTTAATGCGTTTTTATACTTGTCCGATAAAAATCTATATCCGTTGCAGTTATTCCTGAAAGATATTTTGGTGCAGAATGACTTTGCGGGAGTAATAGATCCGGATTTTGCAGAACAGATGAATTATATGAGAAATCTGATTAAATATGCTGTAATTGTAATTTCTACGGTGCCATTGTTTGCATTTTATCCTTTTGTACAGAAATATTTTGTAAAGGGAGTTATGATTGGATCAGTGAAAGGGTAAGAAAAAATGGGAGAATTCAAGTGTAAGAATATTTTGCCTGAAAAAAAATTGTGGGAAAGGGAATGGCAATATATCACGCAGGTTTTAATAGATAAAAGAACCGATTTGATTTATGATTATCCGATGAAAGAGATAAACCAGTGCCCGACGCTTGAAGAGGTGAACAGGTCATGGCCGAATCCCTGCGGATATGGAACCGGAACAGAGGATGCAATGATTTATGCCGGTACATTTTTAGATGCGTGCTTATGCCGGCATGAACTAAAGCAGGATAAAGAATCAGAGATAACAGCGCATCGCTTGGTTTCAGGGATGTTGCGCTGTGCGTTCTCGGCATATACGGAAGGATTTCTTCCACGCAGTGTAATATTGCAGGATGGAGAAGGTCATTACATAGATTCTTCCAGAGATCAATATACCATGTTTGTTTACGGTGCATATCGTTATGTTCATTCTGATATTTGTGAAAGCAGGGAACGGGAAGCTTTGGCGAGAGTATTGACCGGATTTGCCAGAAGAGCGGAACAGAATGTGACGAAAGAAAACGGATATGATTTGCGCAGGGATGATGGTGGGAATTCGCTGAATTGTGTTATGTGGGGAAATGAACTGGGAAATCATGAATATTGTCGTTTACCGGCAATTTATCTTGCGGCGTGGGATATCAGTGGGGAAGAACACTGGCTTGAACTGTATCGGAAAATTCGAGAAGAAGCATATCGGAAATCCTTGCCAATGACAGAATATTGGCATCTTTATACGTTGCAGCAGATGCAGGCTGCTTTATATGTATGCAGGGAAGCAGATCCGGATTGGGGGTGGAAACAAAAGTATGATGTTTTAATGGATACAGTATCAAGATATGCGCTTGGACAGGTGGGAAAATATAAGGATTTTCTGAATAGGCTGGAAAGGATTGAGTGGAAATCAGATGATTTTCGAAATTACCAGATGAATGAATATCAACATTCTGTATGGAAAGGATTGCCAGATTTTAATCCATTTAATGAAAATGCGGAAGATAGGCTCAAGATTCAAGACATAGCAAATATTATAATTGTATCAACGTTATCTTATAGGAATAAACCTATCCGGGAGGCAATGGATCTTTTTTTTGAGGCATTTTTAAAAATAAATTCCAGTGAGTATCAAGGAGCGATGCCGGTGCATTTTCTGACAGGTTATTATCATTCTCTACTGAAGGGATAATTTTTCATAGAGAAGGGATGGCAGTTCCTATTCGGGTATCATATTGTCCCACTTTTCTTTTTTTGTTCCAATTTACCGCAAAAATGAAAAACTGGTAAAAGCCGTTTCGGAGAATGCCGCATATAATGAAAGCAGCTTATGAAACGGTACAAAGGAAAGGGGAATCTGGTATGGCGGTAAATAAACTGACGCATGCCGCGCAGAGGGCGGCGTTTGGAGCGGCAATCGACACGGCGATCAAAGCGGTAAGGGGAAAAGGGACGGAGCACATGGCACGGGAGGCGCTGAAGCTGATCGATATGGGCGAGCCTCTTTTGAAAAAAAGGCATAAGGCAGAGTCGTTCGAGGCGGCGCGCAGGCTCGTACAGGATCCGGACGGGAAGTGGATGCAGTTTGCGTATCGCACGATCAATGAGGTAGATCCGCACATCCTGAAAATGAATGCGCTCAACCTTGTATATGAAGGGATGCTGAACGGTTATAATCATGTGCTGGAGCTTCGCGAAACATATGACTGCAACATGCCGTGGATTCTGCTGTTTGATCCGACGGCGTCCTGCAATTTGCATTGTAAGGGTTGTTGGGCGGCGGAGTACGGAAAAACGCTGAACCTGACTTATGAGGAGATGGATAAGCTCGTAACGGAGGGCGAGGAGCTTGGAATCCACTGGTATATGTGCACCGGCGGCGAGCCGATGTGCCGGAAAAACGATCTGTTAAAGCTTGCGGCGGCACATCAGACTTCGGTGTTCCATCTTTTTACAAACGGGACGCTGATCGACGAGGCATTCTGCAAAGAGGTGCAGAAGGTTGGAAATATGGCGTTTTTTATTTCGATCGAAGGCATCGGGGATGCGACGGATGACCGCCGCGGCAAGGGCGTTTATGAAAAAGTAATACACGCGATGGATCTGATGAAAGAATATGGTCTGCTGTTCGGGACATCCATCTGCTATACGAGCCAGAACTATAAGGCGGTTACGGACGACGCTTTTCTCGACATGCTGATCGGACACGGTGTGCGTTTTAACTGGTACTTCCACTATATGCCGATCGGGGACGGAGCGAATGTGGATCTGATGCTGGATGCAGGGCAGAGAGAGTATATGATCCGCCGGGTACGGGAAATCCGCAGCTTGACAGGCGGAAAGCAGATTTTCTGCATTGATTTTCAGAATGACGGCGAATATATCGGCGGCTGCATCGCGGGCGGGCGGCAGTACGCCCACATCAATCCGGCGGGCGACGTGGAGCCGTGTGTGTTTATCCATTATTCCAATGCAAACATCCATGAAAAGAGCCTTTTGGAATGCCTGCGGCAGCCCTTATTCAAAGAGTATCACAAGGGACAGCCCTTCAATGAAAACCACCTGCTTCCGTGCCCGATGCTGGAAAACCCGGAAAAGCTGGGCGAAATGGTGGCGCGCAGCGGGGCGCACAGCACGGATATGCAGCAGCCGGAGTCCACAGACGACGTGTACGCAAGATGTAAGCCCTATGCGCAGCAGTGGGAGCCTTACGCAGAGCGGATCTGGGCAGAAAAGCACGGAAGCTGCGCAGGCTGCCGCAGCTGCGGAAAATAAAAGGGTTCAGGGCAGTGTATGCTGTTGTCAGTCCGCAAAAAGCGGGGTAGACAGGTATCTGTCCCCGGTGTCCGGCAGCAGGACAACAATGGTCTTTCCTTCATTTTCGGGGCGTTTTGCCAGTTCTATCGCGGCAGAGACAGCCGCGCCGGAGGAAATGCCGACGAGGATGCCCTCGCTTTTGCCGATGAGTCTGCCGGTGGAAAAGGCGTCCTCATCGCGGACGGCGATCACTTCATCGTAAATGTCGGGATTTAAGACTGCCGGAATAAAGCCTGCCCCAATCCCCTGAATTTTGTGCGCGCCCGCCGTGCCGCCGGAAAGAACGGGCGAAGAAGCGGGTTCTGCCGCAACGATTTTTACGCCGGGCTTTTTGGATTTTAAATATTGCCCGACTCCGGTAATCGTGCCGCCGGTGCCGACGCCCGCCACGAAAAGATCAACCGCGCCGTCGGTATCCTCCCAAATTTCCGGGCCGGTGGATTCAAAATGCGCTCTGGCATTTGCCGGATTTACAAATTGTCCGGGGATAAAGCTGTCCGGGATCCGGGCGGCAAGCTCGTCTGCCTTGGCGATCGCGCCGGACATCCCGAGCGTTCCGTCGCTTAAGACAAGCTCCGCCCCGTAAGCCTTCATCAGTTGTCTGCGTTCTACGGACATCGTGTCCGGCATGACGATAATGATGCGGTAGCCTCTGGCGGCGGCGACGGCGGCAAGCCCGATGCCGGTGTTCCCGGAGGTGGGCTCGATGATGACCGAGTTAGGCTTTAACCTGCCGGAGGCTTCCGCGTCGTCAAGCATCGCTTTTGCGGCGCGATCCTTGACGGAGCCTGCGGGATTGAAGTATTCCAGCTTGGCAAGGAGCCGTGCCTTGATGCCAAGCTGCCGTTCCAGACGGGTCAGCTCCAAAAGCGGGGTTTTGCCGATCAGCTGGTCGGCGGAAGTATAAATCTGTGACATATCTGCGATCCTCCTGTCTTTTTTTTCTGCCGGTTGAGGGCATTGATTTCTTATGAAAAAATGTGTGCCGTTATACCTGATCTTCCTCCAGCGCCTGAAGAAAGCTGATTTTTTCACGGCGCTTTTTCAGCTGCTCCGTAAAGCGGGAGGAATACAGCAGGTAAAGCACGTAAACATAGGGCATTCCGAGGTTTGTTTCGAGCAGGGAGTTGACGAGAAGCGTCATCAGCTTGTCGCCCCATGAGGTGATGGCAGCGCTGCGGACGCCGCCGATGAGCAGGGAGGCTTCCCAGCCAAACTGAACGAGGATGCCGATGAGAAGCAGTCTTTTTAAGGGGAACTGCCGGCTCGGGTTTTCATGGAAAAGGTTCCAGAAGATCACGCCTGCATAGCCGGTCAGGAGGATGAGCGCCATGTAGCCGTGGTAGGCTCCGGTAGTGCGCTGGATCAGGACGGGCGCTGCATTGCCGCCGAAAGTCTGGGAGAGAAGCGGGCAGCAGAACCACCACAGCAGGATGAGGAGCGTCCATTCTTTCAGATGGCGGTCTTTCGTAAGGCAGAGCCAGATCCATGTAAAATTGGTAAAGCCGTAGCTCATGCTCATCCACAGAAGCACCCAGAAAAGGCTGTAGCCTTCGCTGATGCTGCGGGTATGGCAGACGAGGTGGAAAATGCCGTAATCCACGAGCATGTACAGGATGCCGGCAAAAAAGCCGACGAGGGTCGTCATGTATTTTTCCTTTTTCAGAAGAAGCGCTGCATAAACGAGCAGGAAAATGGTGTCGAACAGCATGTAGGCGGGCAGAAATTCCCGCTGTGCGATGATTTCGGGCATGGTTAAGTGTTCCTTTCGTGGAATATTTTTTGCTTTTACAGCTTTGGATATGTCTATTTAAACATTTTTGCGGGGCGGCGGCAAGGAGATTGTGGATATTTGTAATTGCAGGGGCAGATCAGGATAGATGAAAAGCTTTTTTTGTTGAAATTATCTGGCAATGAAATTTAGAATCGGGTATAATAAGCAGAACGGGTCAATTTTACACTATTTTTCAGCAGATCAGGAGGAACTCATGCTTACATTAGAGAATGTGTCCTTTGACGTAAAGGATGAAAAGGGCGAAAAAGATATTATCAAAAATCTGAGCTTAACGATAGATGACAACAAATTCGTGGTGATCACCGGGCCAAACGGCGGCGGAAAATCCACGCTTGCCAAGCTGATCGCCGGTATTTACAAGCCCGCTTCGGGAAAGATTTATTTTAACGGAAAGGACATTACCGATGCGTCGATCACGGAGCGCGCGAATATGGGCGTCAGTTTTGCGTTCCAGCAGCCGGTGCGCTTTAAGGGCGTTCAGGTGCTGGATCTTCTGCGTCTTGCGGCGCGGGAGAACCTGTCTGCGGCGGACGCCTGCCAGTATTTGGCGGAAGTGGGGCTTTGCGCGAAGGATTACATCAACCGCGAAGTGAACGCGAGCCTGTCCGGCGGCGAGTTAAAGCGCATCGAGATCGCGACGGTTATCGCGAGAAAAACGCAGCTTTCTGTATTCGATGAGCCGGAGGCGGGGATCGATCTGTGGAGCTTTCAGAATCTGATCCAGGTATTTGAACGGATGCGGGAGACGACAAACGGCTCTATCCTGATCATTTCCCATCAGGAGCGGATCTTGAACATTGCGGACGAGATCGTGGTGATCGCAGACGGGCAGATTTCCAAGCAGGGGACGAGGGAAGAGATCCTGCCGCAGATTTTGGGCACGGCGTCGGCAGTCGATTCATGCAATGTATTAAAACGGTAAGGAGGACAGGCAGCATGGCACAGAAAATAGATGAGATCCAGAAAAGGCTTTTAGCGGAAGTCGCAGACCTTCACGAGGTTCCGGAGGGCGCGTTTAACCTGCGCGCAAACGGGCAGACGGCGCAGCGGGCGACGACGGCGAATATTGATATTGTTTCCAAGGAGGACGGCACGGGCATCGACATCCGCATCAAGCCCCATACGGTCCATGAGAGCGTGCACATTCCGGTGGTTCTGAGCGAAAGCGGGCTGACGGAGGTTGTATACAATGATTTTTATATCGGGGAGGGCGCGGACGTTGTGATCGTGGCGGGCTGCGGCATCCACAACTGCGGGGATCAGAAGTCCGAGCATGACGGCGTGCATCGCTTTTTTGTCGGAAAAAATGCAAAGGTAAAATATGTGGAGAAGCATTACGGCAGCGGCGACGGCAAGGGAGAGCGCGTTTTGAACCCGACCACGGAGATCACGATGGAGGACGGCAGCTATCTTGAGATGGAAATGGTTCAGATCAAGGGCGTGGATTCCACGATCAGAAAGACGGTGGCGGATCTGGGCGCGGACGCAAAGCTCGTGATCCGGGAGCGGCTGTTGACGCACGGGACGCAGGAGGCGGAAAGCAGCTTTGTGGTAAACTTAAACGGCGAGGGCTCCAGCGCGAATCTGGTTTCCAGATCGGTGGCAAAGGACGAGTCCCATCAGGTATTTATTTCGCGCTTAAACGGAAATACCTGCTGCGCGGGCCATACGGAGTGCGATGCGATCATTATGGATCATGCCAGGATCGAGGCGGTTCCGGAGCTGACGGCAAACAACATTGACGCGGCGCTGATCCATGAGGCGGCGATCGGCAAGATTGCCGGCGAGCAGATCATCAAGCTGATGACGCTGGGACTGACGGAGGAGGAAGCGGAGGCGCAGATCGTCAACGGATTCCTGAAATAATGCAGCCGCTCAGCCGCGCCCGTTCGCAGAACGCCCTTCCGGGGGTTGCGCTGTTACAAAATAATTGTAAAAAAAGAATAAAAATTTTTCGCGCCCTATACATACCGGATTCTGTGTGCTATTATAAAAACATTGCGAAAAGTAGTTTTTAAAACCGTATAGAGCGAGAGGTATTGTCATGCAGGAAAAAGTACAGATCATAAGCGATGGTTCTCTGGATCTGCCGGAGGAACTGACGAAGGAAAAAAATATCGAGGTCGTGCCCTTTTATGTTTCTTTTGACAGCGAGATTTATAAAAGAGAGATGAAAGAGATCGGGGTGCGGGAGTTTTATCAGGAAATGGTGGATCACCCGGATGTATTCCCCAAGACCTCGATGCCTTCGGTTCATGATTATTACGAGGTATTTCAGAAATATGCGGAGCAGAATATCCCGATGATCTGTATTTGCATCACGCAGAAATTCAGCGGTTCGATGCAGTCTGCAGTGACGGCAAAGGACATGATCCTGGAGGAGTATCCGGAGGCGAAGCTGACGGTTATGGACTGCACGTTCAATACGGTTTTGCAGGGGATGTTTGTGCTGGAGGCGTGCAGGCTGCGCGATGCAGGGCTTTCTTATGAGAAGATCGTGGAGGCACTTCTGCCGATCCGGGAAACGGGACGGATCTTTTTTACGATCGGAAGCATCGACTATTTAAAGCACGGCGGCAGGATCGGCAAGCTTGCGGGGATCGCTGCGGGCGCGCTGAAGATCAAGCCGCTGATCACGCTGAAGGAGGGCGAGATCTTTAATTCCGGCATCACGAGAAGCCGCCAGAAATCCATGCAGAAGGTTGTGGATATGACGGAAAAATATCTTGATGAGGTCGGTGCAAAGCCCGGGGAATACAGCTTTTGCATCGGGTTTGGATATGATTATGAGGAAGCGTGCGCTTTCCGGGAGATGTTAAAGGGGCTTGTAAAAGAGCGCCTCGGGATCGATGAGATCGGGATTTATCAGATCGGGGCGACGATCGGCGTGCATACGGGACCGTATCCGATCGGCATCGGGATTTTGAAAAAAGCGGAAGCGTGAGGGGGATTATGCCCGGAATGCCAGCGGTTATGCCGGATTCCGGGTATTTTTGTGCACCTTGCGGCGCACACTTTTTAAGGCGTTTTCTCTAAAGGCTGGTCGGTTTCCAGTCCAAATTCCTCCAGAAGTGCCTTACGATATGCTTCGTCCGTGACAGCACGTTCGATTTCGTCTTTGCGACCGGAGGAAAGCAAATTTTGGATTAAAGACAGGATTTCGTTTCTGCCCTCACATCTGCCTTCATTTCTGCCCTCTTCTTTTCCGTATTCAAATTCTTCCTCCCGGAGTTTTCTTTTTTCCTCTTCTTCATCATATTCAAAAATAGACATCGCGACTACCTCCGCTCTTTGCTCCTGCAAAAAATCCCGCAGGATTCCTTGCTGAATGCATTCCGTTACCGCGTGATCCACGGCTTCTGCAATCGGTTCTGATTTCGTATGCTTCCGGACACACGCCACATATTGACTGTATTCCTTCAGGGTGCGGCAGCGTTCCATGAGTGGCTGATTTTTTCCGGTGTTGATATTGAGCTGCAAAACTTTCAGTTCCAGATTTGGGTCATCCGTTTTGGTTTCAAAAGAATCGGACAATTTCAAAATGCGGCTTTCCGGCTGAGCATTTGTCCCGTTATAAAATACGACAAAATTCGGCGTCGGAATTTTTAACAGTCTGCCGGAATACAGGGATTTGCCCATTACATACTTTTCATATTGCCGCGCAATGTACAGAAGATCCCGCAGGGGCATATTTGGATTCCAGCTTGCCTGATGCTCATACAGATTCAGCTCTGACATCAAAAGAAAGGAAACATCGTTCTTCATCCCCATATAGACGGCGTTTTCAAGGGTATAGATCTCGAGCTCCTCTTCATTTTGATAGTCTGTGCCGTTTAATCCGTTGTACAGCTCCAGCAGATTTTTCTTTTTGCCAAAAAGCATGCGGAATACCGTGTCTTTATACTCCCGCTTCACATACCGTTTTTCCATGTTTCCTGTTTCAATCATAAAATCGCTCCTTCCTGCAATGCAGACAAACGTCTGCCGTTGTTGGCAGGAGATATTTTTAAAGGGGATGTCTCCATATTTGTAAAAAGAAACAAGATATTAAAAACAGTATGAAGAGCTTCTGTTTCCCATTCCTCCTGCCTGTTGTAAATAGTTGGTGATCCAAGCATAGAGTTCCGAAAAGAAAACAGATACAGCGCGCCGGAAAACGGCTTGCTCCGCTGCAGATAAGAGATGGCATGAATGCCCGGATTCTTATGAAATTTATGCTTATTTACAGCTTAGCACTTTGGAACGGTTACGGCAAGCAGTTTTTGCAGGAGGTGTTTTTACAGGAGGATGTTTTAGCCGTTTCCATTGAGCAGGACGGCGTGAGCCCTTCGTCCTTCATGAGCGCGCTGCCCCATTGGTACATCGCTTCAAGGATCGGAAAAAGGCTTTCTCCAAGCGGGGTAAGGGAATATTCGACGCGGGGCGGCACGACAGGATAGACGGTGCGCCGGATCAGACCGTCCAGTTCAAGCTCGCGCAGCTGCTGGGTGAGCATTTTGGGCGTTGCTTCGGGCACGAGCCGGTGCAGCTGGTTGAAGCGCAGCGTCTGTCCGGTCAGATGCCATAAAAGCAGCGCCTTATATTTGCCGCCGATGAGACGGATCGTGGCGGAAACCGGGCAGTTTTGGTTGATATGGGAAGGAGACTGCGGATCGTTTTTAGCGGACATTAAAAAATTCCTCCTTTTGCAGGTAATTACGGGATGTATTTTACGCTCTGCCGCGTGGGGGAAGCGGCGGAAAATGGACAGTATCTTTTTGGGTAGTATATTACAAAATAGTGCATTCTTCTAATTTCCATAATAATTGTTATAATGGTAGCAAACGATATAAGAAAAGTCAACGCGGGGGAAACTTTGGCAGTTACTGTTTGTCCCCGGAATGGAGAATTGCATGAAAAAAGAAGTTTTCGATATAACGGGAATGTCCTGCGCGGCGTGCTCGTCGCGGATTGAAAAGGGCGTTTCCGGGATGGAAGGAATGGAGCAGTGCAGCGTCAATCTGCTCAAAAACAGCATGACGGTGTGCTATGATGAGCGCATGACGGATGCAGACAACATCATTCATATGGTGGAGGACATAGGCTACGGGGCGGCAGTCCATGGCGCAGGGCAGAAAGCCTCCGGCGTGGCGGGAGCAGCAAAGCAGGGCAGCGCCGATCCGGCGGCAGGGGAGACGGCGCTGATGAAAAAGCGGCTGATCATTTCAGCGATATTTACGGTCCCGCTGTTTTATATTTCCATGGGGCATATGGCGGGATGGCCGCTGCCGGGATTTCTGACGGGCATGGAAAATATCATGGTGTTCGCTTTTACGCAGTTTCTGCTGGTGCTCCCGGTGCTGGCGGCGGGCGGGCATTATTTTAAAAACGGCTTTAAAAATCTCTGGCGGCGCTCCCCGAATATGGATTCGCTGATCGCGCTGGGTTCCGGGGCGGCGTTTGTGTACGGGATTTACGCGATTTACAAGATCGCATGGGGATACGGGCATAGCGATATGGAGCTTGTGCACCGGTTCGGGATGGATCTGTATTTTGAATCGTCCGCGATGATCCTGACGCTGATCACGCTGGGGAAATTTATGGAGGCGCGGGCAAAATCCAAAACCTCCGAGGCGATCACGAAGCTGATGGATCTTGCGCCGAAGACGGCGAAGCTTTGGCGGGACGGTAAGGAAACGGAAATCCCCGTGGACGATGTGCAGAGCGGCGATATTCTGGTGGTGCGTGACGGCGACACGATCCCGGTGGACGGAATGGTTCGCGAGGGCTTTGCATCGGTGGATGAATCGGCGATTACCGGCGAGAGCCTTCCCGCAGAAAAACAGGCGGGCGACAGGGTTACGGGCGGCACGGTAAATAAGACCGGATATTTTCAGATGGAAGCGACGGCGGTAGGGGAAAACACGACGCTTGCGCGGATCATCCGGCTGGTGGACGACGCGACCTCCTCAAAGGCGCCGATCGCAAAGCTGGCGGATAAGGTCAGCGGCGTGTTCGTTCCGGTGGTGATCGTGATCGCTGTCATTGCGGCAGCGGTGTGGATGGCGGCGGGACAGGGCTTTGAAACGGCGTTGTCTATCGCGATTTCCGTGCTGGTCATTTCGTGCCCGTGCGCGCTGGGGCTTGCGACGCCGACGGCGATCATGGTCGGCACGGGGCGCGGCGCGGCAAAGGGGATTTTGATCAAATCGGCGGAAGCGCTGGAAATCACCCATAGTATTGATACGGTCGTACTGGATAAAACCGGGACGGTAACGCAGGGAAAGCCTGTCGTGACGGATGTGATCCCGGCAGCGGCGGATGGAAAGGAAGGATTGACGGCGCGGCAGGAGCTTTTGCGCGCGGCAGCTTCTCTGGAGAAGCTGTCCAGCCATCCCCTTGCGGACGCGGTTTTGAAAAAGGCGGAGCAGGAGGGAATCGCGCCGGAGGCGGTAAGCGATTATGAAATGATTCCGGGTCAGGGAATTTGCGGACGGATGGGCAGGGAAAAATGCCTTGCGGGAAATCAAAAGCTGATGGAAGCCGAAAACATCGACCTGTCGGCGGCAGCGGGCTTACAGGAGCGGCTGGCGGACGAAGGGAAGACGCCGCTGTATTTTGCAAAGGGCGGACGGCTGCTGGGGCTGATCGCAGCGGCAGATGTGGTAAAGCCCACGAGCCGCGAGGCGATCGCGCGGATGCGGGAAATGGGCATGGATGTGATCATGCTTACCGGGGACAATGCGCGCACGGCGGAGGCGATCGGGAAACAGATCGGCGTGGAAACAGTCCTTGCGGACGTTTTGCCGCAGGATAAAGAGGAAAAGGTGCGGGCGCTGCAGGAGCAGGGCAGAAAGGTGGCGATGGTGGGCGACGGCATCAACGACGCCCCGGCGCTGGCGCGGGCGGACGTGGGCATTGCCATCGGGGCAGGCACGGACATTGCGATCGAATCGGCGGACATCGTATTGATGAAAAGCGACCTGATGGATGTGCCGTCGGCGGTCAGCTTAAGCCGCGCTGTCATGCGCAACATCAGACAGAACCTGTTCTGGGCATTTTTTTACAATGCGATCGGCATTCCGGTGGCGGCGGGCATTTTGTATCCGGCGTTCGGGATCCTGCTAAACCCGATGATCGGCGCGGCGGCGATGAGCTTTTCGTCCGTGTCGGTCGTATCCAACGCGCTTCGGCTGAGATTTTTTACGCCGAAATGGAAGCATGAGGCAAAGGAGGGCACGGCAGAAGTGCCGGAAGCAATATCGGAAGAACTGCCGGAAGCAATACCGAAGGCAATCCCGGAAGAGGCATTGCGGGAAAATCAGATTTCCATACAATCAGAAAGAAAAGGAGAGAAAGCTATGAAAAAAACAGTTAAAATCGAAGGAATGATGTGCCAGCACTGCGTAAAGGCGGCGACAAAGGCGTTGGAGGCAGTAGAGGGAGTGACCGGCGTAACCGTGAGCCTGGAAGAAAAACAGGCGGTCGTGGAAGGTACAGCGTCAGACGAGGCGCTGACGGCGGCGGTCGTGGACGCGGGATATGAAGTGACGGGGATCGAATAAGAGACGGACGGAAAAGCCGGAAAGAACGGAAGCGCCGGGACAGAAGGCGGTGCTTTTTGGCGGAAGCATGAAAAGGAGTGGTTTGGCAGTGATAAAAGCTGTCAGCCGCTCCTTTTTTAGGACCGTATTTCAGAGGGCTGCCGTTTTACACTTTTTTTACAAAAGCCTTACCCATTCATGATTTTACAAAATTTCCGGATCCGTTACAATCGGTCTTGTACATGAGGAACGGGTACAAACAATGAGCGTTACGGGAAGGTAACGAGGAGGAGATTATGATGAAGAAAACAGCATTGAACAAATTTGTGGCATTAACGGCGGCGCTGACGATGGCAGGCGCGATGATGGCGGGCTGCGGAAGCAGCGATACGGCGGCAAGCAGCGCGGCGGCAGACACAACGGCAAGCAGCGCGGCAGCAGACAGCGCGGCAGATACAACGGCAAGCGAGGCAGATACAGCGGCAGGCGCAGCAGAGACAGGCAGCACGGCGTCTGCAGAAAATACCGAAATTCCGGAAGATCTTTCCGGCAGCGTGACGATGGCAGGCTCCACCTCCATGGAGAAGCTGGCAAACGCGCTGGCAGAGAGCTTTATGATGAAATATCCCGGCGTTACCGTAAACGCGGAGTTTACCGGTTCCGGCGCAGGCATTGAAGCGGTTGCGGCAGGCAGCGTGGACATCGGCAACGCATCCAGAAACCTGACGGAGGAAGAGAAGGCGAACGGCGTTGCAGAAAATATCGTTGCGATCGACGGCATCGCGGTTGTGACAGATCCCGCGAATACGGCGGAAGGTCTGACAAAGGATCAGCTGGTGCAGATTTATACGGGCGAGATCAACAACTGGAGCGAGGTAGGCGGAGCAGATCAGGCGATCGTGGTAGTCGGCAGAGAGGCAGGCTCCGGCACGAGAGGCGCTTTTGAAGAGATCCTTGAGGTAGAGGACAAGTGCGCATATGCAAACGAGCTGGACAGCACCGGCGCAGTAATGGCAAAGGTAGCTTCCACACCCGGCGCGATCGGCTATGTATCCCTGGACGTAATCAACGATACCGTAAAAACACTGAGCATCGACGAGGTTGCCCCCAGCGTTGAAAACATCAAGAGCGGCAGCTATCTTCTGAGCAGACCGTTCGTTATGGCGACAAAGGGAGAGATTTCCGAGCAGAACGAGGCGGTTCAGGCGATCTTTACATACCTTGCATCCGAGGAAGGAAAGGCACTGATCGAGAGCGTCGGACTGATCACAGCAGACTGACGCGCAGGAAGTATAAAAAGCTGGATATGCAGCAGGATCAACGGGAAAGGCTCTGTGCAAACAGGGCCTTTTGCGGGACAATGGACCGGAGGTCTGTCAGACGCCGGATAAGGGAGAATTATGAAACAATCTTTTTCCGTAATGGGGGGAAAACATTCTAAAAACGCAGTGGAACAGTCTGCGAAGATCATTTTTACCGTGTGTTCGTTTTTTGCGGTCCTCGCGGTTTTTTCGATCACGGTATATATGCTCGTCAACGGCACGCCCGCCATTTTTAAGGTCGGGTTAAAGGAAATCCTGTTCGGGACGGTCTGGCGGCCCACCGCCGAGGATCCCAGCTTTGGCATCCTGTATATCATCCTGACGAGCATCGTGGGAACGGGGCTGGCGATCCTGATCGGCGTTCCGGTCGGCGTGCTGACGGCGGTTTTTCTGGCGGAGGTTGCGCCCCGGAGGCTGGCGGCGGTCGTAAAGCCGGCGGTAGAGCTGCTGGCGGGGATCCCGTCCGTCATTTACGGGCTGCTCGGCATTATGATCTTGAATCCGCTGATGTATAAGCTGGAAATGATCGTATTTAAAAATTCGGAAACACACCAGTTTACCGGCGGGGCAAACCTGATCTCTGCGGTGCTCGTTTTGGCGGTCATGATCCTTCCGACGGTAATCAATATCAGCGAGTCCGCGCTCCGTGCGGTTCCCGCGCAGTATAAGGCGGCTTCCCTTGCGCTGGGGGCTTCCCGTATCCAGACGATCTTTCAAGTGATCCTGCCCGCCGCAAAATCGGGCATCGTGACGGCGGTCGTGCTGGGCGTGGGAAGGGCGATCGGCGAGGCGATGGCGATCACGCTCGTATCCGGAAGCTCGGTCAACCTGCCGCTTCCTTTTAATTCCGTGCGTTTCCTTACGACGGCGATCGTCAGCGAAATGGGATACGCTTCGGGACTGCACCGGGAGGTACTGTTTACGATCGGGCTTGTCCTGTTTGTATTCATTATGCTCATCAACGGCTGCCTGACCCGGATTTTAAAATCCGGTGATCTTGAAGCAAAGGAAAAGCGGGAGTTGAAAAAGAAAGAGGCGGAAAAGAAGAAGGCGCAGGGCGTGCAGAAAGGAGCAGAGGCGGTATGAATCAGAGCGTTTTTGCAAAAAGGGTCAGAGTGTCGGACATTCTGATCACCATAGCGATCTACATGGCTGCGGGCATTTCGATGCTCCTTCTGCTTGGAATTGTTTTTTACACCTTTGCAAAAGGGATTTCCAGCATCAGCTGGGAGTTTCTGACAACGGTTCCCAGCGCGATCAACGGAACCTTCGGTATTGCCGGAAACCTTTTGAATACGCTTTATATCGTCGTCATAACGCTGCTGATCGCGACGCCCATCGGGGTTGGTTCGGCGATCTATCTGAACGAATATGCCCGTCCGGGAAAGATCGTGCGGACGATCGAATTTACAACGGAAATCCTTTCGGGGATCCCGTCCATTATTTTCGGACTGTTCGGCATGGTATTTTTCGGGACAACTTTGGGCTTTGGGTATTCGATCCTGACAGGCGCGCTGACACTGACGCTGATGGTGCTTCCGCTGATCACGAGAAATACGCAGGAGGCGTTAAAAACCGTGCCTGCAAGCTACAGAAGCGGCGCACTTGGAATGGGCGCGACAAAATGGTACATGATCCGCACCGTCCTGCTCCCGTCCGCGATGCCCGGCATTATCACGGGCATCATCCTTGCGGTGGGCAGGATCGTGGGGGAATCGGCGGCGCTTTTGTTTACGGCGGGAAGCGGCTATCTTCTGCCCCGGACGCCCGGCGGATTTTTGTCAAAGATCATGGAATCCGGCGGGACGCTGACGATCCAGCTGTATCTGTGCATGTCGAAGGCCCAGTACAGCGAGGCGTTCGGAATTGCGGTCGTGCTGCTCGTCCTTGTCCTTGGGATCAATATGCTGACCAAATATCTGTCGAAGAAATTTAATGTGGAAAAGAGAGCCTGAGAAACGGGAAAAGAAAGGGTCATAGATGAATAACGCAAAGATCAGTACGAAAAAACTGAATTTATATTACGGAGCAAATCACGCGCTGAAAAATATCGACATGGATATTGCGCCGAATGAGATCACCGCTTTTATCGGCCCCTCGGGCTGCGGAAAATCCACATTTTTAAAGACGCTCAACCGGATGAACGATCTGGTGGACGGGGTCAGGATCGAAGGAGAGGTTTTGGTAGACGGGGAAAACATTTACGACGAAAGGGTGGACACGACCCTGCTGCGCAAAAAGGTCGGCATGGTATTCCAGCAGCCCAACCCGTTTCCGATGAGCATTTATGACAACATCGCATACGGACCGCGCATCCACGGCGTAAAAAGCAAATCGGAGCTGGACGGGATCGTGGAGGAAAGCCTGAAGGGGGCGGCGATTTTTGACGAGGTAAAGGACCGCCTGAAAAAATCCGCCCTCGGCTTATCCGGCGGCCAGCAGCAGAGGCTCTGCATTGCGCGGGCGCTTGCCGTCCAGCCGGAGATCATCCTGATGGACGAGCCGACCTCCGCCTTAGATCCGATCTCTACCTTAAAGATCGAGGATCTGATGGTGGAGCTGAAAAAGAAATATACGGTCGTTATCGTGACCCACAATATGCAGCAGGCGGCGCGTATTTCGGATAAGACCGCATTTTTCCTGCTGGGCGAGATGGTGGAGTTTGACGCGACGGATAAAATGTTCTCCATGCCGAAGGACAAGCGGACGGAGGACTATATCAGCGGACGGTTCGGATGACGATGGATTTTGCGCTGCGGCGCGGAAAGAGGGAGGCGTAAATGCGCGATCAGTATAATGAACAGTTGGAACAGTTAAACGGCAGGCTTTCGGAGATGGGAGCGCTGTGCGAGGCGTGCATTGACAGCGTGGCGGTAACGCTGTCGGGCTTAAACGCGGACGGCACGAAAAATGAAGAGGCTACGGAGCAGAGAGTGTTAAAAATTTACCGCACGGACGCGGAGATCGACGAGATGGAGCGGACGATCGAGGCGCAGTGCCTGCGGCTTTTGTTAAAGCAGCAGCCGGTGGCGGGCGATCTGCGGTTTATTTCCGCGGCGTTAAAAATGATCTCCGACATGGAGCGCATCGGCGACCAGTGCGCGGACATTGCGGACATCGCACAGTTTCTGGACGGGGAAGCGGCGTTTGCGGAGCTGGAAACGGCGGTAAACATCCGGGACATGGCGGCGGAGACGATGAAAATGGTAACAAAGGCGGTGGATTCCTTTATTGCCCGGGATCTGGACATGGCGCGGCAGGTCGTGAAAAATGACGACATTGTGGACGAGATGTTCAATGCGATCCGGGTAAAAATTGCGGATCTCATCGCAGCGCGCCATGAGAAAGGGATCTTATTTCTGGATCTGCTCATGATCGCGAAGTATTTTGAGCGGATCGGCGACCATGCGACCAACGTGGCGGAATGGGTGGAATTTGCGATCACCGGGGAGCATGAAAAAAAACTGAAATATCAGGATCTGCAGTGATAGGAAAGGAAAGCCGTCCAGCCCTCCGGCAGCGTCCGGTTCGGGGATCGGTGCGGCTGGACTTTCCGGTCATGATACTTGTCTGCCTGAGTGCGCGGGGATATAATGGGGATACAGAAAGATCCGGGAGGAGGAACACAACATGAATCAGCCCAACATTCTGATCCTGCACTGCGATCAGCTCCGGCAGGACTGTCTTGGCTTTAACGGGAATGCGGATGTGCGCACGCCGAATCTGGACCGGCTGGCGGCAGACAGCGTAAATTATGAAAATCATTATACGGTGTACCCGATCTGCACACCGTCGCGCTATTCGTTCTGGAGCAGCCTGTATGTGCATCAGCACGGCGCGTGGGACAATCAGGCGACACTGCCTTCGGGGTATCCCACATTTCCGGGGATTTTGCGGGAGCAGGGCTACCATACGGCGGCAGTCGGGAAAATGCACATGAATCCGACCTATCAGGACATCGGCTTTTCAGAGATGGAGCTGGCAGAGCAGAACGGGATCGGGCGTTTTGAGGACGATTATCACCGGTGGCTGATGGACAACGGCAAAATCGACCGTTTTGACCTGCACCATCAGTCGGGCATTTTTTATGAAGAGGGAAAATCCCATTTATATGATATGTGCCAGTGCGCGGAGTCGGATCTGGAGGAGCGGTTTTATTCGACGGAGTGGATCACACGGCGCGCCGAGGAGCAGATCGGACGCTGGGAGGAGGGCGCGCCGTCGGTTCTGATGGTCGGCTATGTCAGCCCGCACCATCCGTTTGACCCGCCCGCGCCGTACAGCACGATGTACGATCCGGAAAAGCTGCGGCTTTTGGACGGCTATACGCAGGAGGCGTTAAAGCGGGACGTGGAGGCAAACGGCACGGCGATGGATTACACCTTGCTGAGCGAAACGGACGTCCGCACGATGATGGCGGCGTATTACGGGATGATCTCCGAGATCGACGACGGGATCGGAAGGCTGATTGGTCTTTTGAAGCGGAAGGGGCTTTATGAAAATACGATGATCATTTTCACGAGCGACCACGGAGAGTACATGGGCTTTCATCACATGATGCTGAAATGCAACTATCTGTACGATCCGCTGGCAAAAATCCCGCTTCTGGTCAAGTATCCCGGACAGAAAGATGTAGGACGGACAGAAAGCGCCCTGTCTGAAAACATTGACGTTGCGCCGACGGTATTGGAGGCGTGCGGCGTCAAAGCGCCGGCGTCGATGCAGGGAAGAAGCCTTTTAACAGGAGGCGGCAGGGAATTTGTATTTTCGGAAGGGCAGTACGGCACGGAAGAGGAGCCGCGCATCGGCTATATGCTGCGCACAAAGCGTTACAAGCTGCTCGTGCAGGGCAGCATGGAAAACGTGATGCTGTTTGATCTGGAAAAGGATCCGGAGGAGCTGGAAAATGCGGCAGAGAATCCGGCGTATGGGGAGATTTTGGCAGGGCTGCAGCGCAGGCTTGCGGATTTTGTCCTGTTCCATTCCACCGGGAAAGTATATCGGAACCGGCAGGAGCTACAGCTGCGAAAGCAGGAGGAATTGGATGCGCAGGCGGAGCGGATGAAAGGGTTTATCCGGGAACGGTGGTAAAAAGGTGCGCGCTTTAACGCACAGCCGCGCATAAAAAACCTCAGCAAAAGCGGAAGAAAAATCTGCTTTTGCTGAGGTTTTGTTTTTGCCTGGGTTCGGGGCGGGAGTTATCCGATCGGTACTTCCACCAGCCCGGTTCCCGGTTCGGTCATGAAAAGAAGGGACGCCACCTGCTCCGGATCGATCACCCGGTCGAATGCCCGCTTCTGGTAGGCGGCGCGCAGCGTATCGTCGGTGTAGTCCAGTATTCCCATATCCGCGATGTAGGGAAGCCGCGTGCCGTCCTTTAGGATCACGCCGGAAAAGAGCGGGATCCCGTTTTCGCCTTCCATCAGATCGACCTCTCCGTTCACCGTAAAGTCAATATCAATGGAGATCGGGGAAAGGGAAACGGAATCAATGGTAAAAACAGTGCCGTCCACCGCTTTTTTAAGCGGGACAGGGACAGACGAGCTTGCCGATGGCAGCTCGATGTCAAAGCTCCAGCTTCCTTCAGCCATATTGGAAAAATCAGCCTGGCTGGTCGTTCCCAGATTGCGCAGGTCAACGTGCAGCGTTTTTCCGGGAAGCGTTTCCTGTCCGTCGGAAGCGGACACACTCACAACGTATTCCAGCGTGCCGTCTTCATCAAAATAGCGGCTGACGAGCGCGCCGTTTTCGTCAAATTGGACGGGCGTTCCGTCGTCATAGACAGGCGCTGCGTTTTCGTCCGCTACGATGCCGTTGTAAAAGCCGGAATTGACGTTTAATTGTCCGCTTTCCGCGGCGGGATCAGCGCCGGTATAGACCGCTGCTGTTTCAAAGGCGGGCTCGTTGTTTTCTCCCGGATCAAAGCCTTTTACGGAAAAGGAGATGTGGGCAAAGTTGTCGTCCACGATAACCGTTTCCGGCGTTACGGTGATGTTGTTGTCCGTGACGGACAGCGCCGTGTAATCGGGCGTTTCGCTTAAAACCTCCGCGACGCCTTGATCGGTAAGCGTCTGCTGCTGTTCTGGGGTTGCCTGGACGGCGCCCTGCATCCCGCGGCTCCAGAAATGCCGGATTGCGGCGAAAGCCGTGACCGATCCGGCAGCGATCAGGCAGATGCAGGCGATCGCCGCCGCCTGACTTTTAAAGATTGTTTTTTTTCTGCGTTGCTTCTTTTTTGCCATGATTGTTCCCTCTTTTTGGATGAGGGCAAAGGCTTCGTCCGCTTTTTGCTGTACAATATCCGGAAGCACGATTTCTTCCGAAAAAAGATTGGGCTGATATTTCATGGATTATACCTCGCTTTCGTAATATGCCGCAAGCTTCTGCCTGCCGCGCGCCAGTCTCGTCTGCACCGTACTTTTCGGAAGGCAGAGCAGCTCTGCGATTTCCGCCGTCGGGTAGCCCTGCCCGTAAAAAAGCATCATCGGAAGCCGGTATTTTTCATCGAGCACCGACAGCATTTCCTTTAAGTCCGAATTGGGGGCGGCGGCAGGGGATTCCCGCCACTGTTCCAGAGGAAACTTGTTTTCCTGCTGTTTTTTGATGTCATAGCATTTGTTGATCAGAATTCTTGTGAGCCATGTCCTGAAAAAACGGCTTTCGCGGAGCGTGCTGATCTTTTCCCAGCAGGCAAGTATCGTATCCTGGACAGCGTCCGCGCAGTCCGCGTCGTTTCCAAGGATCGCGATGGCGGTGCGGTACATATCCTTCATGTAAAGCTGCATCAGTCCGGTAAATGCGTCCGGATCGTGCGCCTTTGCCTGTTTGATAAGTTTTAAAGTATCCTGTTCGAGCATTTTTTTCTCCCACGCGTTGAAGTTGCAGGACGGGCAGAGCGTCCTCTGCATCCATCTTACATACATTAGACGGGGAAGGGGAGCAAAAAATCCCGGATGAAAAAAATTTTCCTCCGCTTTTTGTGTTGTGAAGGAGATTTGCCGGATGCTATAATGGCAAAGGAAAGGCGGTCAGAGGAAAATGGAAGATCTGAAAAAAACAGAATTATTTGAGCGGGTTCCGGTACCGGATGCGGTAATGCGGCTGGCGGTTCCCACGATTTTAAGTTCGCTGGTCATGGTGCTTTACAATCTGGCGGACACTTATTTTGTCGGGATGCTGGACAACCCGGTGGAAAATGCGGCGGTGGCGCTGGCGGCTCCCGTGCTGCTGGCGTTCAATGCGGTCAACAATCTCTTCGGCGTGGGAAGCTCCAGCATGATGAGCAGGGCGCTTGGACGCAGGGATTACGATACGGTTTACCGCAGCTCGGCGTTTGGATTTTACTGCTGTATCATCTGCAGCGTTTTGTTTTCGGCAATCTGTACGATTGGGAAAACTCCGCTGCTGGGTCTTTTGGGGGCGGACGCGCAGACAGCGGCGTCTACAGCCGGATATTTAAAATGGACGGTAACCTTTGGGGCGACGCCCGCAATCCTAAATGTGGTCATGGCGTACCTTGTGAGGGCGGAAGGGGCGTCTTTGCATGCGAGCGTGGGAACGATGAGCGGATGTCTTTTGAATATTATTCTGGATCCGCTGTTCATTCTTCCGTGGGGCTTTGGCATGGGCGCGGCGGGGGCGGGGCTTGCCACGTTTCTTTCCAACTGCGCGGCGTGCCTGTATTTTTTCATCCTGCTTTACCGCAAAAGAGGGAATACCTATGTGTGCATCCGCCCGTCGATGTTCCGGTTTCGGAAGGAAATCGTGCGGGGCGTGTTCGGCGTGGGAATCCCGGCATCCATCCAGAATCTTCTGAATGTGACGGGAATGACGGTGCTGAACAATTTTACATCCGCCTATGGGGCGGACGCCGTAGCGGCGATGGGGATCACGCAGAAGATCAATATGGTTCCGATGCAGATTTCCATGGGGCTTTCCCAGGGGATCATGCCGCTGATCAGCTACAGCTACGCCAGCAAAAATGTAAAGAGGATGAAAGAGACGCTGCTCTTTGTGGTAAAAATAGCGATGGGCTTTATCGTGACGGTTTCCGTGGGGTATTTCCTGTTTGCCGGAAACCTGATCCGGCTATTTATGGAAAACGAGGCGATCGTGATGTACGGAACGAAGTTTCTGAGGGGATTTTGTCTGGGACTGCCGTTTCTGTGCATGGATTTCATCGTGGTGGGCGTCTTTCAGGCGTCGGGGCTTGGCAAACATGCGCTGGTTTTTGCGATCCTGCGGAAAATTGTGCTGGAAATTCCGGCATTGTTTCTTCTGAATGCGATTTTCCCGCTGTATGGGCTGGCTTACGCGCAGTTTGCGGCGGAGCTGATCCTGGCGGTTTCGGCGGTGGCGGTGCTTGTGCGGCTGTTTCGGAGACTGGAAGGGGAGAAGGAAGCGGGATGAGGTGTATCCGGCGGGAAGTGCATCCGGTGAGCAAGCTCCCCCGTTGGCGTGAGGAAGCCCGCAGTGCGCAATCCAGCAGCTTCCTGATGGAAGCCGCAGGATTGACGGCTGTCGCCGTATAATGCGGAAGGCATAAAGTGTATCTGGTGAGCAAGCTCCCCATCTACACTTTATACCTTCCGCATTGCACTGCTCATAGAGACAACAAAAAGACAGCTCCAGTCAACATATTGGGATGTTGCGGGGCTGTTTTTATGTTACAATCATTTCAGAAAGTGTTCGCGAGGGTTATGGCGCGGCTATGCAGGGAGGAAGTGTAAAAATGATCCGGATGGATTATTTTTACACAGCTGTTTGTGCGGGAGCGTCACAGGCAGCTTTATGGCGGAAGGGAAATCGTGTTCGCAGTTTTTCGCTGCCTCCGTCGCGTACGCTCCAGAATGGAGGAGAAGGCTATATGAAAGAACAGCTTTTAAAGAAATTTGGGGAGATTTTCGGAGGGACGGACGGAGCGAAGGTTTATTTTGCGCCGGGGCGTGTGAATCTGATCGGAGAACATACCGACTATAACGGCGGTCATGTATTCCCATGCGCGCTGACGATCGGTACTTATGGCGTGGCAAGAAAGAGAGACGATAAGGTTCTGCGTTTTTATTCCATGAATTTTGAGCATCTGGGCGTGATCGAGTCGAGCGTCGAGGGGCTCAGGCCGGAGAAGGAAGCGAACTGGACGAACTATCCAAAGGGCGTGATGTGGGCGTTTGGCGAAAAAGGGATGGAAGTGACAAAGGGCATGGATCTGCTGCTGTTTGGCAACATTCCGAATGGTTCCGGGCTGTCTTCGTCTGCGTCGGTTGAGGTGCTGACCGGATACATCCTGCGGGATATGTACGGTTTTGAGGTGACGAATCAGGATCTGGCGCTGATCGGGCAGTTTTCGGAGAACAATTTTAACGGCGTAAACTGCGGCATCATGGATCAGTTCGCGATCGCGATGGGGAAAAAAGACAACGCGATTTTCCTCGACACCGCAACGATGGAATTTGAATACGCGCCGATCTGTCTGGAGGGCGCGAAGGTCGTGATCTCCTGCAGCAACAAAAAGCGCGGTCTGGGAGATTCCAAATATAACGAGAGAAGAAGCGAATGCGAAACGGCGCTGGCAGAGCTGCAGAAGGTAACTGCCATCCAGACGCTGGGCGATCTGACGGAGGAGCAGTTTGAGCTTTATAAATCTGCGATCAAGGATGAGGTGCGCACAAAGCGCGCGCGCCATGCGGTTTATGAAAACCAGCGGACGATGAAGGCGGTTGCGGCGCTGAAGGCAAATGACATCGCAGAGTTCGGCAGGCTGATGAACGCGTCCCACGTTTCTTTGCGCGACGATTATGAAGTGACCGGGATCGAGCTGGATACGCTTGTGGAGGAAGCGTGGAAGGTGGACGGCGTGATCGGCTCCCGCATGACCGGCGCGGGCTTTGGCGGCTGCACGGTAAGCATCGTGAAGGATGAGGCGATCGAAGCCTTTCAGGAGCAGGTTGGGGAAGCCTACAAAAAAAAGATCGGCTATGCGGCGGATTTTTATGTGGTAGAGATCGGAGACGGTCCGAAGGAGCTGTAAAGGGAAGGGGAATTTTCAGATGATTCAGGAAAATATCAGGGAACTGGTGCAGTATGGGCTGCTGACAGGACTCGTTGAAAAAGAGGACGAAATTTATACGACGAACAGGCTTTTGGAGCTTTTCGGGGAAGAGGATTACCCGTTCGGATTCGGGGAGGAGATCGGACGGAGCAGGGAAGAGGCGGTAAAGCGCCTGCCGGAGCTTTTGACGGAAATGATGGACTATGCGGTAAAAAAGGGCATCATGCCGAAGGACGGCGTCGTTTACCGGGATCTTTTCGATACGAAGATCATGGGCTGTCTGGTAGGACGTCCCAGTGAAATCATCCGTAAATTCTGGGCGGAATATGAAAAATCGCCCGAGGCGGCGACGGAATTTTTCTACAGGTTCAGTCAGGATACGGACTATATCCGCCGTTACCGCGTCTGCAAGGATGAAAAATGGATCGCACCTACCAAATACGGCGACCTTGACATTACGATCAACCTCTCCAAGCCGGAAAAGGATCCGAAGGCGATTGCGGCAGCGAAGCTTGCAAAGCAGAGCGGCTATCCGAAATGCCTGCTCTGCGTGGAAAACGAGGGCTATGCGGGACGGATCAACCATCCGGCGCGCCAGAACCATCGGATCATCCCGATCACGATCAACGACAGCCGGTGGGGGATGCAGTATTCGCCCTATGTTTATTATAACGAGCACTGCATCGTATTCAATTCACAGCACATCCCGATGAAGATCGAGCACAACACCTTTGTGAAGCTGTTTGATTTTGTAAAACAGTTCCCCCATTATATGCTCGGTTCCAACGCGGATCTGCCGATCGTGGGCGGCTCGATTTTAAGCCACGATCATTTTCAGGGCGGGCATTATGAGTTCCCGATGGCAAAGGCAGAAGTGGAGCGCACGTTTACGGTGAAGGGCTTTGAGGATGTGCAGGCGGGCGTTGTGAACTGGCCCATGTCCGTGATCCGGATCTGGGGAAAAGATACGGAGCGGCTGATCGCGCTGGCGGACGTGATTTTGGATGCATGGCGTAGCTACAGCGACGAGGCGGCGTTTGTTTTTGCGGAGACAGACGGCGAGAAGCACAACACGATCACGCCGATCGCGAGAAAGCGCGGCGAAAATTTCGAGCTGGATCTGGTGCTGAGAAACAACATCACGACCGACGAGCATCCGTTGGGCGTATTTCATCCCCATGCAAACCTGCACCATATCAAAAAGGAGAACATCGGGCTGATCGAGGTTATGGGTCTTGCGGTCCTGCCCGCCCGTCTGAAAAAAGAGATGGCGGATCTGGAACAGGCGATTTTAAACGGGGAGGACATCCGCAGGGACGAGGTTCTTTTAAAGCACGCCGACTGGGTGGAGGAATTTTTGCCGAAGTACGAAACTGTAAATGCGGAAAATATCCACGGCATCATCCAGAAGGAGATTGGGCTTGTATTCATGCAGGTGCTCGAGGATGCGGGCGTATATAAGAGGACGGAGGAAGGACAGGCTGGCTTTGACCGGTTTATTGACAGTCTGAACAGATAACAGAATATCAGATCAAAAAAATCCTGCGCGGCGGAAAAAGCTGCGCGGGATTTTTTGTACGGCAGGAAAGTTCTTTTTATACCACATAAAAAAATGCGTTTATACGAATGCTGAGGGAACGTCTTTATCAGGACAGTCCGGCATATTCCAGAAGCTCATAGACGCGGGCCCTGGTCAGCTCGGCTTTTTTCTGCCAGACGATAAAATCCTGCATGGAGCTGTCCTCATAAGAAGCGCCGGCTTCAGCGGCAGCCTGCTCCTTTTGGGAGATCCAGTTTTTCTGCTCGGCGGTGAGGAATTCCATTTTTTCAGGATTTAAAAATTCCTTTAAAAAATCCCAGACGGTATTGAGCGCCCCGTCCCATACCTGATAAAGCTCTTTGGCAGCTTCGTTCATTTCATCCTGCGTCAGAGGATCGTCGGCAAGGGAGGTTTCCAGTTCGTCAGCGCGCACTTCCGCCATGTGGATGATATTTTTTAAGTTGTCGCGGGAATCATAGCTGGAAAACGCGATCTGCTGCGTTTTGTTTAACAGGGCAAAATAAGGAAGAATTGCAGGCTCCTCCTGCGAAACCTCATAGAGGCTGAGCCAGCTTTGATATTCCTCCGGGATGTCTGTCAGCGGCGTGCCCGGAACGGCGATCAGGATTTCGTCGCCCTTGGCAAGCCCGTTGCACTCACTGTAAAGGATGCGGACATCGTTCATGATCTCTTCCGTGCCCGGCGGGTTCGCAAACGTTAATTCCTCGACTTTTATGGAAAACATATTTTCACTGATGGCGGCAGGCTGCGAAAACTGCCCCGTAAAATCGCACAGATACTGTGTGCCGTTTGGATAGGCGTCGCTGTAGCTGCCGGCGTCCGAGTCGGAATACTGACCGGAAAAGCTGCCGTCCTCCTGAATTTCCAGCATCGTGCTCCATGCGCCTGCGCCGCTGGAAAAGACGAAGGTAAACGGCTTTAGCGACTCAAAGGAAAAGCACTGCGACATATCGTCGGAAGCGCCGGTTTCGGAAGCAGTCTCCGACAGGCTGTCGGTCTGAGATTCCGTTTCGGAAGCGTCAGGGGAGCTGTCAGGAATGGAAGGCTGTGCGCTGTCAGGATCGATGGAAATGTCCTCTGCAGAGATCGTGACGGGTTCCAGCTGTACGTCAGAAACACAGGCGGCTGCAGAAAAAAGCAGAAGCCCGGCAGGCAGGAGAAAATAAAGTTTTTTATACATTGGCTGTAGTCCTTTCTGTTGTATTTAAGGAACTTTGTCCGAATTTTAGCGTTGTATTGCGGACTTTCGGATCTGTAAACAGTATAGCAGATAATCCGGGGGAAGGGTATAAAATATATGCAATTCAGAGAGCGTGTGGTATACTGGTGTTGTTCACGGAAGGCATGTATGGTAAGGAGAAAACATTGACGTTAAAAAATAAACTTGGCATTACAGATTCTGCGGAGCTTGCGCGGGAAGAGGAAAAAATCAGTAAGAGGAAGGCAAAAGAACTGTTTGAAACGGGATTTTTGGACAAACTGATACCCGGGACATATGAGGCGCTTTCCCAGATCCATAAGCAGTTGTTTGATGGGATTTATGAATTTGCGGGGCAGATGCGGGATGTCAATCTTGCAAAAGGAAGCTTCCGCTTCGCGCCGCTGATGTATCTTACAGTATCTCTTGAAAATATTGAAAAGATGCCGCAGTCAACCTTTGATGAAATCGTTGAAAAATATGTGGAAATGAACATTGCGCATCCGTTTCGGGAGGGAAACGGACGCAGTATGCGGATCTGGCTGGATCTGATGTTAAAAAAGGAACTTCATCAGGTTGTAGACTGGAATCGCGTTGACAGGGAAGATTATCTTCTTGCAATGGAGCGCAGCCCGATCCGGGACATTGAGATCAAGCATGTGCTGAAAAATGCGTTGACAGATGAGGTAAACGACCGAAGTATCTATATAAAGGGGATAGACAACAGCTATTACTATGAAGGATATGCGGCATTTAAAACGGAAGAGCTTTAACAGAAAGGTACACCTATGAAATTTTTGCTGGCAGCATTAAATGCGAAATACATTCATTCCAACCCGGCGCTCTACAGCCTGCGTTCCTACGCGGCAGAGCATCATGAGGAGCTTGCGCGGGATGTGGAGATCGCGGAATATACGATCAATCAGCCGCTGGAGGAGATCCTGGCGGACATTTATGGGAGAAAGCCGGATGCAGCGGCTTTTTCCTGTTATATCTGGAACTGGAAGCTGATCCGGGAGCTGATCGGAGAGCTTCATCAGGTCATGCCGGATCTGCCGATCTGGCTGGGCGGCCCGGAGGTGTCGTTTGACGCTGAGCAGATATTGGAGGAATATCCGTTTCTGGCGGGGATCATGGTCGGCGAGGGCGAGGCGACCTTTTCGGAGCTTCTGGGATTTTATGAAAAAAGAAGCAGCGGGCGCTATTCCCGGCAGCTTCAGATGCAGATCGCGGCATTCTGGCCGGGAGCGGTCAGTCAGGCGGGCTTGGACAGCATAAAAGGGATCGTGTTCCGCGACCCGGTGTCCCGAAAGATCGTGCGGACGGATGAGAGGGAGTTGACAGACATCAGCGCGCAGCCGTTTTTTTATGAAAATATGGAAGGCTTTGAAAACCGGATCGTTTATTATGAATCGAGCAGGGGCTGCCCTTTTAGGTGTAGCTACTGCCTGTCGTCGATCGACAAAACGGTGCGGCTTCGGGATCTCTCTCTGGTAAAAAAGGAGCTGCAGTTTTTTCTGGACAAAAAAGTGCCGCAGGTCAAATTCATCGACCGGACGTTTAACTGCAATCACCGGCACGCGCAGGAAATCTGGCGCTATATTCAAGAGCATGACAACGGCGTGACGAATTTTCATTTTGAGATTTCTGCGGATCTGCTAAACGGCGAGGAGCTGGCGCTTCTGGGAAAAATGCGCCCGGGGCTTGTGCAGCTGGAAATCGGCGTGCAGTCCACTAATCCGCAGACGCTTCAGGAGATCCGGCGGTTTGCAAGCCTCGACAGGCTGCGCCATTCGGTCGTGCGGATACATGCGGAGCACAATATCCACGTGCATCTGGATCTGATCGCGGGGCTGCCCTATGAGGATATGGACAGCTTTATCCGTTCGTTCAACGATGTGTACGCGATGCGCCCGGAACAGCTGCAGCTGGGCTTTTTGAAGGTGCTCAAAGGCTCCTATATGGAAGAAATGGCTTCGGAATACGGGCTTGTATACAGGGAATGCCCGCCCTATGAGGTGCTCTATACGAAGTGGCTTTCCTATGATGACGTGATCCGTCTGAAAAAGGTGGAGGAAATGGTCGAGCTGTATTATAACAGCGGCCAGTTTACCCATATTTTGCCGGTGTTGCTGCGCCGTTTTGAAAGCGCCTTTGAGATGTATGACAGGCTGGCGCGTTTTTATCAGGAAAAAGGCTATTTCGCAAACAGCCCGGCGCGGTCGCGGCGCTACGAGGTGCTGCTGGAATTTGCGCAGCAGGAGGACGCAGGGCGCATCGGGCTGTACCGGGAGCTTGCGGTTTACGATCTTTATCTGCGGGAGAATGCGAAAAGCAGGCCGGAATTTGCGCCGGATCAGCGCCCGCACCATGACCGGATCGCAGCATTTTACCGGGAAGAGGAGGAAAACCGGGCATATCTGCCCGATTATGGGGAATATCAGGCAAGGCAGCTGCAGCGCATGACCCATCTGGAAATTTTTACATGGCCGGTGGACAAAACGGCGTGGGAACTGTGGGAACTGTCGCAGGAGGACGGCGCGCGGGAAAAAACGGCGATCCTGTTCGATTACCGCAGGCGCGACCCGATGTATGGAAACGCGGCGGCGGTGCGGGTGGAGCTGTAAGCTGCGGCGCCTCCCGTTCCCGTGCGGCTTTGAAAAAACAGTTTTTGAAAAAATAGTTTTTGCAAAAAGGAGATAAGCGATTGAAGGCACATACAAAGGCGATCCTCGATCAGCTGGACGCCCATTACGGCAGGGAATATATCTGCTATTTAAACCATGAAAACGCGTGGCAGCTTCTCATCGCCACGATCTTAAGCGCCCAGTGCACGGACGCGCGGGTTAATATCGTGACAAAGGAGCTGTTCGTGAAATATCCGTCGGTGCAGGCGTTTGCGGACGCGGATTTAAAAGAGCTGGAGCAGGACATCCGCCCGACCGGGTTTTACCATAACAAGGCAAAAAATATCATCGCCTGCTGTCAGGAGCTGATGGCAAAATACGGCGGCGAAGTGCCGTCGCAGCTGGAACAGCTGACCGCCCTGCCGGGTGTGGGCAGAAAGACGGCAAACGTGATTCGGGGCAACATTTACCATGAGCCGAGCGTGGTCGTGGACACGCATGTGAAGCGGATTTCCAAAAAGCTGGGGCTGACAAAGGAGGACGATCCGGTAAAGGTGGAAATGGAGCTGATGAAGGTGCTTCCGGAGGATCACTGGATTTTATATAATATCCAGATCATCACGCTGGGAAGGACGATCTGCAAGGCGCCGACGCCGAAATGCGAGGAGTGCTTCTTGACGGAGTGGTGCAGGGATTATCAGAAACGGCAGAAGAAGGCGAAAAAATGAGAGGGATGGATTCGTATATCAGCGTCGATCTGGAAACGACGGGGCTGAATCCGAAAACGGACAAGATCATAGAGATCGGCGCGGTGCGCGTGGAAAACGGGCAGGTCACGGGAGAATTTTCCCGCTTTGTCAATCCGGGACGCGCGCTCCCGGAGCGGATCACAGAGCTGACGGGGATCGTGCAGGAGCAGGTTTTGGGCGCGGAAACGGTCGGGACGGTTCTGGGGGAATTTCTGGAATTTGCGGGGGAGCTGCCGCTTCTGGGACACAGGATCCTGTTTGATTATTCGTTTTTGAAGCGGGCGGCGGTAAACGCAGGAAAGCCCTTTGAGCGGAAGGGTGTGGATACGCTGAAGCTTTCGCGGCAGTATCTTTCAGAGCTTCCAAGCAGGCGGCTGTCCGATCTGTGCGCGCATTTCGGGATCCCGATTACGGCGCACCGGGCGCTGGAGGATGCGCGGGCGGCGCATTTTTTATATCAGGAGCTTTGCGCGCGTTTTTTTGAGGAGAAAAGCTTTGCGCCGGTCCCGCTTTTGTATAAGGTCAAAAAGGAAGGGCCGGCGTCGCCCCGGCAGAAGGAGCGGCTGAGACGGCTGCTGGAAGAAAGAGGGATCGTGCCGGATTTTGACGTGGAGCTTTTGACGCGGAACGAGGCGAGCAGGATGGCGGACCGGATTCTGGCGGGGGATCGGGATTGAACGGCTGCCATGGCTTGCAAAAGTGGCGCGGGTGCTTTATAATGGGAGAAACCGCGCAAAGGGCGCGGAAGGAGGCATGATCACATGATGAATTTTCATAACAGAAAGAACCAGAAGATCATTTCGTCTGTCATCATCATTATCCTGGTGCTGGCGATGATCGTCCCCACTCTGGTATCCTTTTTATAAGCAAGGAAGGACTTAAAAAATGAATCGATTTAAAACCGTACTTCTGACGGCAGCAGCGGCGGCATTTCTGTTTCTGGGAACAGGACGGGAGGCGTATGCCGCCCCGAACGACACGATCCGGGAAGGGGTCACGGCAGACGGCATCGACCTGTCCGGGATGACGAAGGATCAGGCGACGGCGGCGATCCAGGGCTATGTGGACGGGCTGGAGCAGACGGAGATCTTTTTGCAGGCGCAGGACGGGCAGGGCGTGTCCGTGACGGCGGGAGAGCTGGGCGTTTCATGGAAAAATACGGAGCTTGCGGCGGATGCGGTTTCCCTCGGCAAAAAGGGCAACATCGTGGCGCGCTACAAGGCGATGAAGGATCTGAAAAACCGCGGCATGAATTTCCATGTGGAGCTGGATTTTGACCGGGATGCGATCGCGCAGGTTGTGTCGGAGCAGTGCACGCAGTTCAATGCGGAAGCGGTGGACGCGCATTTAAAGCGGGAAAACGGTTCCTTTGTGGTGGAGGAAGGCAGGACGGGCTATGTGGTAGATGAGGCTGCGTCCGCAGATGCGGTCTATGATTATCTGACGACGCAGTGGGACCGCAGCGAGGGAAGCGTGGAGCTGGCGATGGCGGTGGATGAGCCGCAGGGCAAAACGGAGGATCTTGCGAAGGTAAAGGATGTGCTGGGCACATTTACGACGAGCTATTCCTCGTCCGGGCCGTCTCGCAGCCAGAACGTGGCAAACGGCTGCAAGCTGATCGACGGAACGACCGTTTATCCGGGAGAGGCGTTTTCAACATATGATGCGGTAAAGCCTTTTTCGGCGGAGAACGGCTATGAGATGGCAGGCTCCTATCTGAACGGCAAGGTGGTAGACAGCATCGGAGGCGGCATCTGTCAGGTATCGACGACGCTTTATAATGCGGTGCTGCGGGCGGAGCTGGATGTGACGGAGCGTCACAACCACTCGATGATCGTAACCTATGTGGATCCTTCGGCGGACGCGGCGATCGCGGAGTCCTCGGGCAAGGATTTTATCTTTGTGAACAACACGGACTATCCGATCTATATCGAGGGCTATACAAAGGATAAAAAGATCACCTTCACGATCTACGGCGTGGAGACGCGCCCGAAAAACAGGACGGTCGTTTATGAGAGCGAGGTGCTCGAAAAGCATGTTCCGGAAAAGGACAATATCGTGGCGGATCCGGGACAGCCGGTGGGCGTGATCAGCACGAGCAGCGTGCATATCGGATATAAGGCGAAGCTGTGGAAGGTTGTAAAAGAGGACGGTGTGGAAGTGAGCCGGGAGCAGGTAAACAGCAGCACCTACCAGATGAGCCCGAGAACGGCGGTTGTAGGCACGGCGACAGCGGATCCGAACGTGAGCGCCCAGATCAATGCGGCGATCGCGACGAGCAGCATCGATCAGGTCAAGGCGACAATTGCCAATATTCAGGCGGCGCAGGAAGCGGCTGCGGCATTGACGCAGGAGCAGCTGGAAGCGATCGCGGCGGCACAGGCAGCGGCAGCCCAGGCGGCACAGGACGCCGCGGCGGGCAACTGACCGCATGGAAAAGGACTGCCTGTAAAAAGGTATCAAAACAGAAACGGATGGAGCTTTATGAAAACAGGGAATGTGACGGGAACCGTTTACGAACGGAGCATTCATCGGAAACTGGGCAATAAAACAGAATGGTTAAGAGGCGCAGCGCATGGGGAGGACTGCGCCTTTTTTGAATGCAGCAAAATGGAAACGGCGGCTGCGCAGGGAAGCGTCTGTACGGGCGCGGATGCGGCGGGCTATGCGGTATACAGCGCCGTAAACCGGGCGATGGAGGGGGCGGTATTGCGCGGCATGGACGCAGCCGGAAACGGGCTTCGGTGCAGCCTGCAGGTTCAGTTCCTTCTTCCTTTGGGGGAACAGGAGCGGACGCTGCAGCAGATGGTGTGCAGCGTCCGAACAGCGGCAGAAGGCGCGGGCGCAGCCATCGCGGATGTCAAGGCGTGCGTCAGCGCAGCGGTAAACGCCCCGGCAACGAGCGCGTCGGCGCACGTCTGGGGCATGGGAACAGGGAAGCGTATGGCAGATCAGGAGAAGCGCCCCTTTGCGGGAAGCCAGATCGTGATGACAAAGTGGGCGGGGATCGAAGGGACTGTCCGCCTGACAAACCGGTGCAGGGAGCAGCTTTTGAAGCGCTATTCTGCTCACTTTTTGGAGGAAGCGGCAGCCCTTGACCGCTGCCTTTCGATCGTCCCGGAGGCGGCAGCCGCCTGTAAGTCCGGCGTCGGGGCGGTCTGCGCGGCGGGCGAGGGCGGTATATTCCACGCGCTCTGGACGCTGGCGGAGCAAACCGGGACCGGACTTGAGGTTTTTTTGAAAAAAATCCCGATCCGGCAGGAGACGGTTGAGGTCTGCAACCTGCTGGACGTAAATCCCTATGAGCTGGCGGCAAACGGAAGCCTTTTGTGCGTGGCGGCAGACGGCGAGACGCTGGCAGGGCAGCTGCGCAGCGCAGGGATTGCCGCAGAGGTCATCGGACGTCTGACCGGGGAAAACGGCAGGGTGATCATAAACGGCGAGGAACGGCGTTTTCTGGAACCGGCAAAGGAGGATCCGATTTACCGGATCCTGCCGGTATGACCGGTTTTTAAGAGAGAAATCAAAAGCGGGATTAAGACTGGGATCAAGACAGGGAAGCATTGTGAATGGGAGGAAGAAATGAGAGAAGAATTATTAAAAATAATCGAAAAAAACAGCCGCATCAATTTAAAGGAGCTGGCGGTGATCCTTGGCGTCGAGGAGATCGACGTAGTAAATGAAATGGCGGCGATGGAGGCGGAGGGCATCATCTGCGGCTACCACACGCTGATCGACTGGGAAAAGACGAGCATCGAAAAGGTATCGGCACTGATCGAGGTGCGCGTGACGCCCCAGCGCGGGCAGGGCTTTGACAGCATCGCGGAGCGGATCTACAAATACCCGGAGGTCAACGCGGTATTTTTGATCTCCGGCGGCTTTGACCTGCTTGTGACGCTGGAAGGCAAATCCTTAAAAGAGGTGTCTGCGTTTGTGTCCGACAAGCTTTCTACGCTGGACAGCATTTTAAGCACCGCGACCCATTTTATCCTGAAAAAATATAAGGATCACGGGACGATCCTTGCAAAAAAATCTGAAGACCAGAGGGAGAAATTCATGCCATGAGAAATCCGTTATCCGATAAAATCGTAACGATCAAGCCGTCGGGCATCCGGAAATTTTTTGACATCGTGAGCGAAATGGACGATGCGATCTCGCTTGGCGTGGGAGAGCCCGACTTCGATACCCCGTGGCATATCCGCGACGAGGGCATTTATTCGCTGGAAAAAGGGCGCACCTTTTACACGTCCAACGCCGGCTTAAAGGAATTAAAAATCGAGATCTGCCGTTATTTAAACCGCCGCCATGGGCTGGAATACGATTACCGCAATCAGGTGATCGTGACGGTCGGCGGCTCCGAAGCGATCGACATCGCCCTGCGCGCCATGATCAATCCGGGAGACGAGGTGCTCATCCCGCAGCCCTCCTATGTTTCCTATGAGCCGTGCGCGGTGCTGGCGGATGCGGTTCCGGTGATCATCAACCTGAAAGCGGAAAACGAGTTCCGTTTAACGGCGCAGGAGCTGCGCGACGCGGTTACGGACAAAACAAAGGTGCTGATCCTGCCGTTCCCGAATAATCCGACCGGGGCGATCATGGAACGCAAGGATCTGGAGGAAATCGCGGAGGTGATCCGGGAAAAGGATCTTTTTGTGATCTCCGACGAGATTTATTCGGAGCTTACCTATAAGGAAGAGCACGTTTCCATCGCCCAGATCCCGGGGATGCAGGAGCGGACGATCCTCATCAACGGCTTTTCAAAGGCGTATGCCATGACCGGCTGGCGGCTTGGTTATGCCTGCGGACCGGAGGAGATCATCACGCAGATGATCAAGATCCACCAGTTTGCGATCATGTGCGCGCCGACCACGAGCCAGTATGCGGCGGTGGAAGCGCTGAAAAACGGCGACGGCGACGTAAAGGAGATGCGGGACGAATACAATCAGCGCCGCCGCTATCTGATGCACGCCTTCAAGGAGATGGGGCTGCCCTGCTTCGAGCCTTACGGAGCGTTTTATGTATTCCCGTGCATCGCGGAATTCGGCATGACGAGCGACGAGTTTGCGACCCGCTTCCTGCACGAGGAAAAGGTGGCGGTCGTGCCGGGAACGGCGTTCGGCGACTGCGGAGAGGGCTTTATCCGGATTTCCTATGCGTATTCGCTGGAAAATTTGAAGGTGGCGATCGGCAGGCTGGCGCATTTTGTGGAAAAGCTGAAAAAAGAAAGGGCAGAATTGTAAGACTATGCTGAATATTGTACTGCATCAGCCGGAGATCCCGGCGAATACCGGAAATATCGGAAGGACGTGCGTGGCGACGGGCGCGGTGCTGCACCTGATCGAGCCGCTCGGGTTTTCGCTGGACGAAAAGCACTTAAAGCGCGCCGGGATGGACTACTGGCATCTGCTGGACGTGCGCCGCTACATCAATTTTGAGGATTTTCTGGCGAAAAACCCGGCGGTCGGAAAGAGCGCGAAGCTGTGGCTGGCGACGACAAAGGCGCATCAGGTTTACAGCGACGTAAGCTTTGGACCGGACGACTATATCATGTTCGGAAAAGAGAGCGCGGGCATCCCGGAGGAGATTTTGGTAGAGCACGAGGAGGGCTGCATCCGCATTCCGATGCGGGAGGACATCCGCTCCTTGAACCTCTCCAATTCGGCGGCGATCGTGCTCTACGAGGCGCTCCGGCAGAACGCCTTTGCAGGGCTTCAGGAAAACGGGGAGCTGCACCGGCTTTGCTGGAAGGGGTAATATAAGGCGGCAGAATGGGGGATAAGCATGGAATATTTTGAACCGATCAACGAAACATCCTATTTGTCCGTTCAAAATGCACCGGTATACAGAAAGATCATGCGCTGCTTTTACCGGGAATATGAAAAAATGCATTTCCAGCTGTATAAAGAGGACGTTTTGCGCCTGATGAGGCAGGACGAGGCGTTTGCAGATTACCGGATGGAGCAGCTTTTGCCGGATCTGGACGCGTTGGTAAAATGGAAGAATCTGACGCCGATCCAGGATCCGGGCAGGGTCTATACGATCGCGGACTATAAAAATAAGCAGTATCGCTATACGATGTCGGAGTATGCGGTTGAGATTGAGCGTCTGACCGTGCGGCTGGAAAATATTTTTCTGGAATCCGGAAATTTATCGACGAATTTTTTTATACGGATGGAAAAAGGCTTAAAGCGCGCGGAAGAGATGAAGGGCGCCAGCCTGAAAGAGATTAACGAATGGTGGGGGCTTTTGCAGGAGGATTTTAAGCGGCTGAACCAGAATTATCAGGATTATCTGCGCGATTTTTATTCCGGCAGGACGGATCAGCTGATGAAGTCTGTGGAGTTTGTGATGCACAAGGATAAATTTATCCGGTATCTGAATGAATTTGTGCAGGAGCTCCAGCGCTATTCCAAGCGGATCGAGCGTATCCTTCTGGAAAACATGGGCGTGGTGGAAGCGGAAATTCTGGAAAAGGTCATACAGAGTGAGCTCGACATTCCTCATGCCGTTCTGGAACTGCACGGGAATGCGGAGCCGAGCATCCGCGAAAACGTGATGGGAAAATGGGCTTCGCTGAAAAACTGGTTTATCGACTCTGACGGCAATGAATGCGAAAGTAAAAAGGTTTTAAAGATCACAAACGACGTGATCAGAAGCATTATCCAGAATGCGGCTCTGATCGTGCAGCTTCAGAATGGAGGAATCAGCAGAAAAGATGATTACCGGAAGTTTCTGGAGCTGTTTTTAAATTGCGGGGATTTAAAAGAGGCGCACAGGCTGTCAGCCCATGTATTTGGCGTGCAGCGGATACAGCATTTTAAAACGCTGGAACCCCGTGAAGAGGATTCGGCAAATAACAGCGTTTATCAGGAGGAGCCGGCAAAATTTCTGCTGAAGCCCCATACGAGAGCCTATAAGGAGAAAAAGGATAAGCGGGGATTTACGGATAAGTCGCTGGAAAAAATGGCGCAGAGGGACAGTTATCTGCGGAAATTGAAACGGCAGAAGGAGATCGTGATGCATTATATCCGGGATAACCGGATCACGTTTTCGGAAATTGACGAGGTGATCTCACAGGAGACGAGGATTACATTTTTGCAGTGGATCACGCAGGCAAATATGAATTCCGGGAAAAACGGAAGAACGGAATATGGGCAGGAATACCATCTGAAGCGGACCGAAGGAAAATGCGTGTTAAGGTGCGAGGACGGGGATCTGGTTATGCCGGCATTTATATTGGAGTTTAAAGGATCATGAATGAGTTCAGGACGCTGCTGGAAAATTTCTGGATCTGCAAAGATACAGACAAGGAAGCATATTACAGGGTAAAGAGGGAGATTCCCGGTTTTCAGAAATTCATAAGGGAGCAGCTGGGCTGGAAGCTGATCCACACGGAGAAGCTTTTGAAGCTGGAAAAACGTCCGGCGCACGCCGAAGGCTTTATGGGGATCGGGGAGTTTACAGAGATCAGGGATTACTGCATTTTATGCGTGGTGCTGATGTATCTGGAGGATAAGGAGGAAGAGGAACAGTTTCTCCTGTCAGAGCTGATCGATTATGTGGAGGTGCAGTTAAAGCCGTATATGGATATGGACTGGACTTCTTTTACCCAGAGAAAATCGCTGGTCCGCGTGCTGCAATATATGGAGAGGCTGCAGATGCTGCGGGTTTACGAGGGACGCAGCGAGACGTTCGGGACAGAGGCCGGGCAGGAGGTCCTGTATGAGAACACGGGATATTCCAAATATTTTGCGGCAAGCTTTACAACGGATATTTCATCCTATCAGTCATACGAGGATTTTGAAAAAACGGATTTTGAGGAATTTCAGGAAAACAGGGGAAGCGTGCGCGTCAACCGTGTGTACCGGCAGCTTGCAGTATGCCCGTCCATGTACTGGGAAGGCAATGAGGATGCTGACGGGGCTTATCTGAAAAACCAGAGACAGTGGGTTGCGAAATATATGGGGGAAAACCTGGGCGGCAATCTGGATGTCTATAAAAATATGGCATGTTTTACGCTGGATGGCGGCGATTGTTACGGCACAGTCCATCCGCGGGACGCCATGCTTGCGGAAATCGTCCTTTTGGTCAGCGGAAAGATCAGGCAGGAGGTGGCGGACGGGAAGCTGGCTCCTGCGGAAAATGGCTGTATCGATCTGGATGCCGCTTATCTGGAGCAGATGATCCTGTCCTGCCGCAGGGAATGGAAGGACGGATGGAGTAAGGAATACCGTGAGATGGAAGAGCAGCGCCTGACGGAGACAGTTCTGGACTATATGGAGAGCTGGCTCATGATCCGGCAGGAGGGGGAAAAGATTACGGTATTTCCGTCGGCGGCAAGGACGGCGGGCGTTTATCCGGAGGATTTTAACGGAGGTACAAAAGAGTGAGTAACCGCTTTAAGATGAACCGTATCGGCTTTGTGAATTTCTGGCTGTATGATGAAGAGGAGTTTGAATTTGAGGATGGCAAGCTTTTGCTTCGGGGGCAGAATGCGTCCGGAAAGTCGATCACGACCCAGAGCTTTATCCCGTTTATTCTGGACGGAGACCGCACGCCCAGCCGGCTGGATCCGTTTGGTTCCAGCGACAGGAGGATGGAATACTATTTTCTGGGCGAAGAGGGAAAGGACGAATCTACGGGCTACCTGTTTCTGGAATTAAAAAAGGAGGGCACGGAGGAGTACAGGACGATCGGGATCGGACAGCGGGCAAAGCGCGGCAAGCCGATGGATTTTTGGGGATTTGTTATTCTGGATGGCCGCAGAGTGGGCACGGATGTCCGGTTGTATAAGGAAGTGGGTTCCAGCAAAATACCGCTGGACAGAAGGGAAATGAAGGCAGAGCTGGGAGAGGATAATTATTTTACGACCAGCCAGAGCGAATACAAAAAATATGTGAACCAGTATATTTTCGGATTCCGCAGGGCGGAGCAGTACGAACAGTTTATCCGGCTGCTTGTGAAGGTGCGTGCACCCAAGCTTTCCAAAGAATTTAAACCGACAAAGGTATACGATATTCTGAACGATTCCTTGCAGACGCTGACGGACGAGGATCTGCGTACAATGGTGGACGCCATGGAAAAGATGGACGAGATCCAGGACAGCCTTGAGATGCTGACAAGGGCGTTTAACGATGTGAAGATCATCCGAAACGAATATACCCGGTACAATCAGTACATGCTTGCCAAAAAGGCGCAGGCATATCTTTCGGCAAAAGAAAAGGCGGAAACGGAGCAGGAAAGGCTGAAACAGACGCAGCAGGAGCGGGAGGAAGCGCAGGAGGCACAAAGAAGCAAGACGCTGCGGCTGACGGAGCTGAAGGAAGAGCGGAGACTGAAGGAGACGGAGCGGGACGGACTTCTGGATACGGATCTGGAGGAAATGGACCGGAAGCTGGAACAGGCAAAACGGGAAAAAGAGGAAGCCGCAGAAAAGGAGTCCTATTGGGAGGAGAAAGCCAGAGGGTATCAGGAACAGCTTTTACAGGGGGAGCGCAGAAGAAAAGAAATTAAAGAACAGCTGGAACAGCTGGAGGACACGCTTTTTTCGCTGAAGGAGGAGCTGGAGGACGCGCAGGAGATCCTGCAGTGGGACGGGCACAGGCAAGCCCTGCAGGCGCTTGCTGCGGAACGGTATGAAGAGAGCGGAGAGTTGTTAAAGGAGCTGGAAGCGTTCCGCAGGCTGATTCTGGAATGCCGGAAAGAGATACAGAAGTATGAGGAAATTGCCGGACAGTACGATGTGCTGGCGGAGCAGCTGGAGAAGCTTCAAAAAAGAAAAGCCGGGGAACGGGAGCGGCTGACAAAAGCGCAGGAAGCGGTGGTTTCCCGGATGGATGAATGGATCAGCGCCGTTTATGAAGCAAAGAAAATTTCCGGCGAGTGGAAGCCGGCAGACGGCACATTGAAGGAGGCAGAGGAGCGGATACGGGAGTACGGCTCTGCTGCGGACGCCGCAAAGGTGCAGGAGCTTTTGCGCATGGATTATGAACGGCAGCGTCAGGAGCTTCTGGACGAGAAAAACGGTCTGGAATATGAGAAAAAGCTGCGGGCTGAGGAGAAGGAAAAGACCGAAGAGGAGCTTGTCTGTCTGCGCAAGCAGGAGGAGTTGGAGCCAAAACGGGAGGAAGATACGGAAATTTCCAGGGCGGCGCTTCAAAGATCCGGAATTGCGGCGGTCCCTTTTTATAAGGCGGTCGAATTTGCAGAAGGGCTGGGGGAACGGGAATGTGCAAGGCTGGAAGCCCAGCTTGGGAAAATGGGCATTTTGGATGCGCTCGTTGTAGCGGAGGAAGATTTCAAAAAACTCAAGGAAACGTGCCCGGAATTTCTGGATACTGTCCTGTATGCGAAGGAAGAGGGAAATTCCAGCTTTGCGCGGCTGATTGTGAGAGAAGATCTGGAAAACGGCCTGAAAAAAGCGGTGCTGCGGGTCCTCGGCAATATTTATGAGGATGAAACAGGCGGCAGAGGAATTTATATTGGCAAAGACGGGAGCTTTGGACAGGGGATCCTTGCCGGAAAAGCGGATAAGCGCGGCAGCGCGGAATTTGTCGGGGCGCTTGCCAGAAAAAGGCGCAGGGAACAGAAAATTTCTGAACTGGAGCGTTTGCTGCGGGAGGCAGAGGATGCCCTTGCAGCAGCGCAGGAAAAGATCCTGCGGCTTGAAGGACGGATGGAAAGGCTGCAGAAGGAATATCAGGGACTTCCGGGCTTTTCAGAGCTTGACGCTGCCCTGGAACAGGAAAAAAGCCTCGCCCTGCGGCTGCGCATAACGGAAGAGGAGTGCGCGCAGAAGGAAGAACAGGAGCGCATCCTGTCAGCCGAAAAAAATCTCCGGTATCAGGAAGTTTTGCAGAAATGCAGGCACTTTCCGTATGGAAGAACGGCAGAAGCATATGAAGAGGCAGCCGGAGCGGCGCAGGATTACGGAAGCATCTGGAATGAGATAAGGCAGAAGCTTTTGCGGCTTGAAAATGAGCGCAGAAACGACAGCCTGGAGAAAGACCGGAACATACAGGCGGAGGATATGCTGGATGCGGCGCTGGGGGAAAAACGAAGCTGCAGCGTAAAGGCAAAGGAATGCGACGTTAAGATCCGGCAGTGTGAGGAATATTTAAACCGCCCGGATATTGCAGAAAAGGCTGCCCGGTTAAGTCATCTGAAGCAGGAGTTGGAAGAGATCGACAGCGAGACAGAGGGGCTGAAAACAGCGCTTGCAAGGCTGGAGGAGCGTCTGGAACGGCTTCTGGAAAATGAACCCCGGCAAAAGGAAAGCCTGCAGCAGACCATTCTTGTTGAAACCTTTTTGAGAACGTATTTTGAAGAGGAGCTGGCGTTAAAGCTCGTGATCGACAGAGGCAGCAGGGGCATTCCGGAATGTGCGCAGGAGGCTCTGAGGGTTTTGCGTGAAGCTGACAGGAACCGGGAAGCGACGGAAATGCTTCAGTCGCTGCATCAGGTATACCAGCGCCATAACGGCAGTCTTGTCAATTACGGAACATCTCTGGAGGACTGTTTTGACGCGCAGGATCCGGTTCTGGAAGAGGGCGGCGTTTCCGGGGTGCTGCGCAAAAGGGTTCGTGTCGTTTCGGCATGGAATGGGAAGAGGGTATATCTGGAAGCCTTTTACGGGATTTTAAAGCAGGCGATAGACGAGACAGAGCTTTTGATCCGGAAAAAGGACAGGGAGCTGTTTGAGGATATTCTTTCCCGGACCATCAGCCGGCAGCTGACGGACCGGATCGCAGAAAGCCGGAAATGGGTTTCAGATATGTCGCAGCTGATGAAGGAAATGGATACGTCCATGGGACTTATCTTTTCTCTGGACTGGAAGCCCCGCAGAGCGGAAAATGATTCGGAGCTGGATACGGCAGAGCTGGAGCAGATCCTGCTTCGGGACCGGGAGCTTCTGACAATAGAAGATATTGAAAAAGTGGCGGCGCATTTCCGCAGCAGGATCCGGTTTGAAAAACAGAGGCTGGAAGAGGACGGAGGCATGGTCAATTATATGGAACTTGTCCGGGATGCGCTGGATTACCGGAAATGGTTTGAGTTCCATATGTATTTCAGGCGCGGGGAAGGAGAACGGAAGCTTCTGACGAACGCGGCGTTCAACCGTTTCAGCGGCGGGGAAAAGGCGATGGCGATGTATGTGCCTCTTTTTGCGGCGGTCAATGCGCAGTACAAAAAGGCGGAAAAGGCAGATCATCCGCGCATGATCGCACTGGACGAGGCGTTTGCGGGAGTGGATGACAAAAATATCAGCAGTATGTTTGAACTCGTCCACAAGCTGGATTTTGACTATATCATGAACTCCCAGGCGCTGTGGGGATGTTTCGATACGGTAAAGGGGCTTCGGATCGCAGAGCTTTCCAGACCGCAGGATTCGCAGGTCGTTTCGGTCATCCGTTATACATGGAACGGGCATGAGAGGATATTGGATGTGCAGTAACAGGGAGTGTGCAAATTATTTTAAGACCAGGGCAGAGTACAGAAGATGCTTTGAGGAGCTTCGGAAAAAATGGCAATCCTATGGAAGGGCGGCGGGGCGGATCACGCTTGCAGGGACGTCTGAGCAGGAACGTCAGGCGATCGGAGGCGTGCTCGGAAAGAATTTTTACGGGGAAACGATTCGGTTCTCTTTTTCTGAATTTGAAAAAGGGCTGCAGAAAACCCGGTTTGCCCCGGTCGATATGCAAAAAGTGTTGGAGGAATATTTCGGGGAAGCCCTTGTGAGGGCGAAAGACCGGCGGGAGGAGGAGCAGGGCAGAAAAAAGGAGTTTCTGGAAAGCTTATGCGAGTCTTTCGCAGACGGCGCCGGCAGGGAGTCGGGAGCTTTTTTATGGCTGCGGGAAATGGCTTCTGCCAGAAAGCACGGCTGTCAGCTTTTGATGCGGGAGTACGGGAAAGATAAGCGGCAGGCTGGGATTCTGGCACAAAATGTAGGAAACGCCATGATCCGGCTGGCAGAATTAAAGCGTCAGGGCGGGGAGTGCCCGCTGGCAGTGTTTGCGGCAGAAATATCGGGAAATCCGCACTATTTCGACCGTGGAACGGCGGCAGGACAGCTTTTGATGCATGCCGTCTGCTTCTGCGAAGAAGCGGAGCTGCCCCAAAGCGCCCATCAGTGGAGAAATTTGCTGATGGAGGTCTGTCTTGTCCCGGATAACGTATCGTCGATGGTGCATGCCTACGGGCTGCGGCTGCTGACGGCAGAGGGCTGGCATCCGGCATACGATGCTTTCTGTGCCCGGAGGGAGGCATGTGTCATTACGATGGAGAATCTGCGGGAAGTTACCGGCGCGCAGGCGGCAGGGGAACGGGTATATATTGTTGAGAATGAGATGGTTTTCTGCTATCTGCTTGACCGTTTGAAAAAACGGGACGTCACACTTTTATGTACGTCCGGGCAGCCGCGCTCTGCGGCACAGGTGCTGATCCCGTATTTGCTTGCGTCAGGCGCTGAAATTTATTATAACGGCGATATTGATCCGGATGGGCTCTGTATTGCGGACAGGCTCTGGCAAAAATCCCAAGGCAGTATCCATATGTGGAGGATGTCGCCGGAGGATTACGGGCGCAGCTGTTCGCAGGAAGAGATCGGCAGCGGCAGCAGGAAAAAGCTGCAAAGCATCCAAAATCCAGAATTGAGAGAGACGGCAAAGTGCGTGCTGGAGAACGGATGCGCGGGCTATCAGGAAAATATGCTGGAGGAGCTTGTGCGGGATATTGCAGGGAAATGACGGTGGAACAATAGCGGCTGCTTATTGCATGGGCAGGGAGAGATACAGAAAGAAGATACTATGGTCGGAACGGAGACCTTAAATCCGTTTCCAGTGGTCGGGATGAAGACCTAAAACCCATTCCCATTACAGAGTAAACTGCTAAAAATCAGAGAAGGGGCTGTCACTTTAACGAATATATTTTCGTGAAGCGACAGCTTCCCTTTTGCCGTTTTAAGGATAAAATCCATCCAAAAACGCTGTTCATTGCTACAGGCCATGGCAAGAAATGTACTCTCTGCAAGAACATTTGTATTTTCTTTGCTTAAATATCTGAGGAACTGCATATCCTGTTTAAATCTTCTTTTCTATGTTTTAGAAATGTTTTTGCAACCTGAAGTGTCTTTGGCCGTTCTTCCGCAGGTGTTTTGCAATGATTCCCTTTGATGCATTCGCTTTTGTAAGGGCATCCTTTACAGTCCTCACATTTATAAATCGTTTTTTCGCTTACATAACCTGTTTTACTTTTTGAGTGACGGATACGATCCACCCCATGCTGAAGGTTGTAAGCAGGCTTTAACTGTCCGTTTCCCATAGCATCCTCCTTCATCCGCATAAAAGTGGCATCATGGTCTGTCTTTGAATAACTGTTGCGTTCCGCACAGATATGTATCTGCTGGTTATCAGTCTTTTAAACGGACGCAAAGTCCAAGAAAGGAGAAGATATCCAAAGCTACCTACCTTCTGACAGCTTAAGCAACAAGATGGATAATTCCTTACTGGCTGTAAGGGATATGAACCATAAATATATTGCAGTAGATTTTGCAAAATGGAAATTTGTATGTTGGAATGGAACAGTTTACTTCTAATAGATTAAGAATAGTTTACTTCCACACAATAATAAATTATAATAAATGTGTGAAAGTAAGGTGATAAAAATGAATAAAAAAGAAAAGTTAGACAATATGTTATGTGAAAAGGATGGAGTTCTTTAAACTGCGGATGTAATTGAAGCAGGAATTTCAAAAACTTATTTTATGGAATATGCAAAGAAAATGGAATTAGAACGTGTGGCAAAAGGAATTTACTTGTCGCCGGATGCATGGGAAGATCCTTTTTATTTCTTCTAAAATATTGACCATCCAACAATTTTTTTAATTCCATCAATGACTGTATTATACGGAATATATGTAAAAAGCAGTTTCCCGGTGATTTCTTCATAGTCGTTTTTGTAGGCGCTTTTTTCAATGATTTCCGCCAGAACATCGTTGATACATATATTTTCTTTTGCGGAGGGACAAATGGAAAGTGGTGCCCGCAGCTGTCGGACCTCTTTCACAAGCGCTGATAAAGAATTGTCAGGCTCCATATATTCTGCAATCTTGTATATATCGTATAAATGGCGGGAATGCCTGTCAACTTTATTGGATAAATAGTAGTCACAAATGGCAAATACCTTATCAATCAGTGTCCGTTCGATTGCCTGAGTTGTAATTTCAAATGGCATAAGTCCAAATTCTTCTGCCAGATATTCCTGATCGGTAAGTTTCAGGAACCGATGGATATAATTATCTGCCGTTCGGGTGACTGTTGGGAAAGGCAGCAATGCAATATATGTTTCGATAACAAGTTCCGGCTTTAATTCCAAAATTGGAGAGTAAAGGCTGGAATAACTGGCTCGGTAACAATTATAACTGCGTCTGCTCCGGGTTGCATCCAGGTTCAAAATGGGAAATTGCAGAGCATCCATAGAGGATACAATCGCTTTCTTTAGTTGCCTTTTTCGGCTTTCACCGGGTATGCCCTCGGAAGCGGCGTAAGAAATATCAATATCTTCCGAAAACCGTTCTAATATTTGATAGCATTTTGTCAGAGATGTGCCGCCTTTAAAGACCATACCTGGGATTCTTGCAGCCAATTCACGAAGGGCGAGCGTTACATAATAGTCTTTTTCAATAATCCCCGGCGGTATGCGTAATTCATTGGCAGCAGCGGTTATAAGCTCTGCAAAGGCCTCGTGGTCAAGATGTAAATTCATAAATAATCCCCCATTCAATCAGCTTCTTTGCGGTTGTCCCTGTAACAGCGGGAAAGACACTGGAAAGAAGCGCCTGAGTGTAATTCTGTTTTCGAGCATAGTTTCTTAACAATGACTTGGTTTCTGCTTCTGAATATTCAGAATACTTCTCAATTTGTGCGACTGTATCCAGGAATTGGAGCAGTCCGGCATTTTGGGATGTAATCTCTATGGCAGGGCGCTTCAGACGAAGTGTTTGGGAGCCTATCGTAACAGTCCGCCCTTTGCTTGATTCTTTTGACGTTACAATTTCCAAAACAGCCGGCATCTGAGTAGTTAAGCCAAGTTGGTTGGCAGACATAGCACCTGAAAAGTATCCATAAGTTTCCTTTGAATTTGTTATATATTTGCGGATAATGACTTTCATAGGGTCTAAATAGCTCTGTTTCAATAGCCGTGATGCCTTTGGAAGATAGTAAATTCCGGTATCAAACCGGGCCATATCACCGGATTTAAGCATTCTTTTAAAATACTGGCGAAGCGCATTGTCATTCATGCCATCTAATTGAATTTCGCTGATAAAGATGGGCTCATTGTATCCGTAGGTTTTTTCAAGATATTCTTTTAACATGAATACATCCACTCCTTTCACCTCCATAATACTATATTTATACTAAAGAAGTCAATAAATATGTCAAACATAGTATACGCAGACTGGATTTTTTTATAACAGGAACAAAAAAGAAAAATTGATTTTGAGAACTTGCAGAAAAAAGGAGGTAAGCTCTCTTATTTATATATCGTATGGACTATATCCGCAACGCGGACGGGATCCTTTGCTCTTTGACAACTTCACAGCACCCTTCAGGAGTTATACAGGTACAGACGGATAGTGTGCGATGACCTCATGTGAGCCCGCCCTCTGTTTAATAATTGCACAGCAATACCTGAAATACGCGGCAAAAACGTTGGCGCAGGAAATGGCCTGATTGAGGGTGTGTAAGCCATACTCACCTAATTTATGTAAGAAAAGATATTCATTGCAGTTGAAATGGAGAAGGCTTGATTCGTATAGGATATATGAAACGGTTTTATGCTAAGAGCCATACAGATTCCCTTCAGCTGCAAATAATTATTTTGTGGAAGTAGAAACGAAAGATATAAAAACAGAGAAAGAGAGGGTATAGATAATGGCAACAGATGTGGATAATGAAGGGACAGTTGATCAGCAGGTATACTTGGCAGCCGATATTCAGCGTATGCTTGGAATAGGAAAGAGTAAAGCTTATCCCTTTCTTGAAGATGTGTATAAGCAGAAGAACCCGCCGTTCAAGGTTCTTAAAATCGGTAAGCTTTTCAGAGTGCCAAAGCGAGGATTTGATGAATGGTTGAATGGAGGTGCATGAACGAGGTGATTTAGTGAAGCAGCAGGCGAAGAAAAAAGCGGTTGCCTTTTATGAAGGAAACGCACCAGTTCACAGAGTTAAACTGTTACAACCAGATGGTTCTGTAAAGTATAGTAAGCGTGGAGGCTTTCAGAGTGAGGAAGAAGCAGAAGCCAGTTATTACAAATATGAGAAAGAATTCAAGAAAGCTTCCAGAGCCAGTCAGATGTTGGCAAAGCCCAATCCAGATGTGGATTTAAGAGATTATTTGCTTTATTGGTTTGAGGATGTATTTTCCCAGAGAATTGAGAACACAACCCGCATGGTATGTGCTTATGTGTTATATGACTTGATTCTTCCGAATATGCAGCAGAATATAAAGTTACGATATGCCAATGAGGAATATTTTGATTCTTTGCTGACTATTGTATCAAAGACATGCGAATCTGCAGGCAACAAGTCCAGGGAGTTCTTGAACATGGCAATGAAGGAGGCCGTAACACAAGAATATATCAGAGTTAATCCTATTCCCGCAACGAAGCCGTATCCAAGAAAAAAGCCGACAATCATTATTTTAAACAAAGCAAATGTGAAAAAGTTCCTGCAAGCTGCTTATAACAGCGGATGGTATTTGGAGATTTTGTTAGCACTGTTCTGCGGACTACGAAAAGGCGAGATTGCAGGTTTAAAATTCGGAGATTTTGATGATGAAAACAAGACGATCTATATTCAGCGGCAGATTACATCGAATCCGATTGTTTCAAAGGGTGGAAGCAAAATTCAATCGTATGAGGTTATAGAGAAACCGCCGAAGACGGATAATAGTTACAGGCGGTTGCGGATACCAGAGGCGGTTGTAGAGGAAATCAAAAAAAGAAGGACCTTGGTTGAAGCGAATAAGCTGCAGTACGGCGAACAATATTTTGATCACGATTATATTTCGTGTCAGGAAAATGGTTTGCCGCATTCTATGGCTGCTATGAATGGGGCTCTGACGAAGTTGTGTGCCAGAAATGGATTGCCTCACATCACGGTCCATGGGTTGAGGCATATGTATGCTACCATATTGATAGAGATGAAGGTTCCTTTGATTAAAATATCTGCGTTACTGGGGCATGCAAGTGTGAATACTACGTTTGAATACTATTGTGAGGTCATGGATGAGAATGAGCAGATTATTACTTTTATGAATAATACGTTTGTTCCAGAAGGAGGTGCTGTTATATGTTAGATTTGCAACTGAAAAATTATGTCGATTGGAGAGTGTCACAGGTGATGCCTGTGCGCTCTGATTTCGGCTATCGGATATTTTTGAAATATCCGGATGGAAGCGAGAAACCACAACAGAAATCCGGGTTCAAAACAGAAAAAGAAGCGAATAAGGCAAGAGAGAAAACCATTGCAGAATTGTATAATAGTACATTTGTCGTGTATCCGAAGGTCAAGGTTGCTGATTTTATGATATTCTGGCTTGAAACGGATCTTAAAAAGCGTACTGACAGCCACGAAACTTATTATAATTATTCTGGAGTAGTAAAGAACCATATCATCCCCATTCTGGGTAAGAAGAAAATGACGGAAGTTACTCGTGGAGACATTCAAGAATTGTTTAATACCAAGGCGAACTATTCCAGATCGGTAGCAGAGCAGGTAAAAACAATTATGAATGTCTCTTTTCGCTATGCGGTAACGGTCAAAGTGATTTCAGCCAGTCCGGTGGAGGGAATAGGACTTCCTAAAGCAGAAAAGCCACAGCAGAAATCCGGTTTCAGGACCCGGAACATTGACACGCAGAAAACACTGACGATGGAACAGATTTTCATTTTGCTGGAAAAAAGTAAAGATACCCCGATTCATATGCAGGTACTTTTTAATGTGCTTATGGGACTTCGCAGATCTGAGATTAACGGCGTAAAATATTCGGATGTGGATTATATCAACCGTACCTTAAAAGTGGAACGCCAACTGGGAAGAATACATAATGCAGCAAAAGAAGATTTTGCTCCTAAAACGGTTACAAAGCAAGAAGTAGGATTAAAGACAAAATCCAGTTACAGAGAAATTCCTATTCCCGATTATGTCTTTGAAGCGATTTTAAGGGAACGGCAGGTGTATGAGAAAAACAGAAACCGTAGGAAGGGAGCGTTTCAGGATTTGGGCTATATCTGTTGTTATACCCTTGGCAGAGCAAGGAGCAAAGGATTTCACTGCAGATATTACAAACAGCTGCTTGCTGAAAATGGATTACCGGACATTCGCTGGCATGATTTGCGCAGCACATACTGTACGCTCCTGCTGAAAGAGGCATTCAATCCCAAGGCGGTATCAAGACTCATGGGACATGCCAAAGAAATTATAACAATGGATGTTTATGCAGATAATAAAGGTATCATAGCGGATGGTGTACCAGAGATTGAATTATATATGAAAGAAGTATTACCAAATCTGGAAGAGATAGAACGCTTTAAAGAAGAAATGCTGGAGATTGTGGTGGATGTAACAGAATATCTTCCGGCGACGGCATAAAACAAAAGAACAAATGTTTGTTCTCTTCTGTACTTTTAAAATTGTTTGTGGTATACTATAGAACAATGTACAGGCTGTTTTTTGTACGGTTTGTTCCTGTTTCTTCCGTATAGAATTACAGAGGTGCGCTGAGTTGAAAAAACAGCAGATTGTGAACAAAATTCGTCAAGAGCTTGTTTTGCTCCAATTTGATAAAATTCCTTGACGAAAATGAAATGTTCCTTGACGAATTTGTGGCATATAGGCGTCCTTTTTTACTTTGAAATCTGGAGGTGGATTTTATGCAAAATGAACAAAAAATCTTCGAATTACATTCCGGCTTGCCGCACAGCTCTACGGCGAGTTTAAGGAGTTCTTCCCGGAGAACGCAGTGGAATATTTTGTGAGCTACTATGATTATTACCAGCCGGAGGCATATGTCCCTTCGACGGATACCTATATTGCAAAGGATTCCGCGATCAACGATGAGATCGACAAGCTGCGGCTGTCTGCGACGGCGTCGCTGTCCGAGCGCAGGGATGTGGTCGTAGTCGCCAGCGTGTCCTGTATTTTCGGTCTGGGCTCGCCGGAGGAGTTTTCCGGGATGAGCGTGTCGCTGCGCCCGGGGATGCAGAAGGACAGGGACGATGTGCTGCGGGCGCTGGTGGCGATCCAGTATGACCGCAACGACATGGATTTAAACCGCGGCTGCTTCCGGGTGCGGGGCGACGTGATTGAGATCAATCCGGCGCAGGGCGGCGACAGCCTGATCCGAGTGGAATTTTTCGGGGATGAGATCGACCGGATCGCGGAGATCGACCCGTTAAACGGGCAGGTGTTCAATACGCTGGAGCATGTGGTTATTTTCCCGGCGTCCCATTATGTGGTTCCGCAGGAGCAGATCAACCGCGCCTGCGTTGACATTGAGAAGGAATTGGAGGAGCGGATCCGCTATTTCAAAGGGGAGGACAAGCTTCTGGAAGCGCAGCGGATTTCGGAACGGACGAATTTTGATATTGAGATGCTGCGGGAAACCGGCTTTTGCTCCGGCATCGAGAACTATTCCCGGCATTTAAACGGAATGCCGGAGGGTGCGCCGCCGTTTACGCTGCTGGATTTCTTTAAGGACGACTATCTGATCATCATTGACGAGTCGCACATCACGATCCCCCAGATCCGCGGGATGTTTGCGGGCGACCGTTCGAGGAAACAGACGCTGGTGGATTACGGCTTCCGCCTGCCGTCGGCGCTGGACAACAGGCCGCTGAATTTTGAAGAATTTGAAAGCCATATCGACCAGATGATGTTTGTCTCCGCGACGCCGAATGTATACGAGGCGGAGCATGAGCTTCTGCGGGCGGAGCAGATCATCCGGCCGACGGGGCTTTTGGATCCTGAGATCGACGTGCGCCCGGTGGAGGGGCAGATCGACGACCTGATCGCGGAGGTACGCAAGGAGACGGCGAAGCATAATAAGATTTTAATTACGACGCTGACGAAGCGGATGGCGGAGGATCTGACCGATTATATGCGTGAAGTGGGGATCCGGGTAAAGTACCTGCATTCCGACATTGACACGCTGGAGCGGGCGGAGATCATCCGGGATATGCGTCTGGATGTGTTCGACGTGCTGGTTGGCATCAACCTTTTGCGGGAGGGGCTGGATATTCCGGAGATTTCGCTGGTAGCGATCCTGGATGCGGATAAGGAAGGCTTCCTGCGTTCGGAGACGTCGCTGATCCAGACGATCGGCCGCGCCGCCCGCAATGCGGAGGGGCATGTGGTCATGTATGCGGATACGATAACGGATTCCATGCGCGCGGCGATCGACGAAACGAACCGCCGCCGTGCGCTGCAGCAGCAGTACAATGAGGCGCACGGGATCACGCCTCAGACGATCAAAAAGGCGGTGCGCGATCTGATCAGCATTACCAAAGAGGTGGCGAAGGCGGAGACGGAGTTTGAGAAGGATCCGGAGTCGATGGACAAAAAGGAGCTGGAAAAGCTGATCGCAGACGTGCAGAAGAAGATGAAGAAGGCGGCGGCGGACCTGAATTTCGAGGCGGCGGCAGAGCTGCGCGACAAGATGGTTTCGCTGAAAAAGACGCTGGAGGATATGGACAAAGACTGAGGGCATTGCGCCAAAGGAGATATATTTATATGGAAACAGCAAAAAAGATGCTTTCCCGGAAAAACAGCATCATCATCCGGGGAGCGAACGAGCATAACCTGAAAAACGTGGATGTGGACATTCCGAGGGACGCGCTCGTGGTGCTTACGGGGCTTTCCGGTTCGGGCAAGTCGTCGCTGGCGTTTGATACGATCTATGCGGAAGGGCAGCGGCGCTACATGGAATCGCTGTCCTCCTATGCAAGGCAGTTTTTAGGACAGATGGAGAAGCCGAACGTGGAGAAGATTGAGGGGCTTTCGCCCGCCATTTCCATCGACCAGAAATCGACAAACCGCAACCCCCGTTCCACGGTCGGGACGGTAACGGAGATCTACGATTATTTCCGTCTGCTTTATGCGAGGATCGGCACGCCCCATTGCCCGGTGTGCGGACGCGAGATCAAAAAGCAGAGCGTGGATCAGATGGTCGATCAGATCATGGGAATGCCGGAGGGCACGAGGATTCAGCTGCTTGCGCCCGTCGTGCGGGGCAGGAAAGGGCGGCATGAAAAGGTGCTGGAACGAGCGGCAAAAAGCGGTTATGTGCGCGTGCGTATTGACGGCAATCTGTATGAGCTTTCGGAAGAAATCTCCCTGGATAAAAATATCAAGCACAATATCGAGATCGTGGTGGACCGGCTGATCGTAAAGCCCGGCATCGAGCGCAGGCTGACGGACTCCATCGAAAATGTGCTGAATCTGGCGGACGGGCTGCTGTTTGTGGACAGGGTTGGAAGCGAGGAGGAGATGCTGACCTTTTCCCAGAGCTTTTCCTGCCCGGACTGCGGCATCAGCGTGGACGAGATCGAGCCGAGGAGCTTCTCCTTCAACAACCCTTTCGGCGCGTGTCCGGAATGCTACGGACTGGGCTATAAGATGGAGTTTGACCCAGAGCTGATGATCCCCGACCGCACAAAGAGCATCAACGAGGGCGCGATCACCGTACTGGGCTGGCAGAGCTGCCAGCAGCCGGGTTCTTTTGCAAATGCGATCCTGCAGGCGCTGGCAAAGGAATACGGCTTTGATCTGGATACGCCCTTTGAGGATTATCCGGAGAAGGTTCAGAACGTGCTTTTGTACGGGACGGGTGGCAAAGAGGTCATGGTCTATTACGAGGGCCAGCGGGGCAAGGGGGAATATCCGATTGCCTTTGAAGGCCTTGTGAAAAACGTGGAGCGCCGTTATCGGGAAACCGGCTCCGACTATACGAAGCAGGAGTATGAAACCTTTATGCGCATCACGCCCTGTAAGCTCTGTAAGGGACAGCGCCTGAAAAAAGAATCGCTGGCGGTGACGGTGTGCGGCAAAAATATTTTTGAAGTGACTTCCATGTTCATCGGGGAGCTGCATGAATTTATGGACGGGATGGAGCTGACCGAGCAGCAGCACCTGATCGGCGACCAGATTTTGAAGGAAATCCGTGCAAGAGTCGGATTTTTGGTGGATGTGGGGCTGGATTACCTGTCTTTGTCGCGGGCAACGGCGACGCTGTCCGGCGGCGAGGCGCAGCGGATCCGTCTGGCGACGCAGATCGGCTCCGGCCTGGTCGGCGTGTGCTATATTCTGGACGAGCCCAGCATCGGGCTGCATCAGCGGGACAATGACAAGCTGCTTGCCACGCTGAAAAACCTGCGCGATCTGGGCAATACGCTGATCGTCGTGGAGCATGACGAGGACACGATGCGCGCGGCGGATTATATCGTGGACGTAGGGCCGGGCGCGGGTTCCCACGGAGGCCGGATCGTTGCCTGCGGCACGGTGGAGGACATCATGAACACGCCGGAATCCATTACCGGGCAGTATTTGAGCGGCGCGGTAAAGATTCCGATTCCGGAAAAGCGGAGAAAGCCTGCGGGCTGGCTGAAGGTGCGCGGGGCGGCGGAGAACAATTTAAAAAATATCGACGTGAAGTTCCCGCTGGGCGTATTTACCTGTGTGACCGGCGTTTCCGGCTCCGGCAAATCCTCTCTGGTCAATGAGATTTTATACAAGCACCTTGCGAGGGATTTAAACCGCGCCAGATGTATTCCGGGAAAGCATGCGGGCATCGACGGCATCGACCAGCTGGATAAGGTGATCGACATCGACCAGTCCCCGATCGGGCGCACGCCCCGCTCCAACCCGGCGACGTACACCGGCGTGTTCGACATGATCCGCGACCTGTTTGCTTCCACGGCGGACGCCAAGGCAAAAGGCTACAAGAAAGGCAGGTTCAGCTTTAACGTCAAGGGCGGACGCTGCGAAGCCTGCGGCGGCGACGGCATCATCAAGATCGAGATGCACTTTCTGCCGGACGTCTATGTGCCCTGCGAGGTGTGCGGCGGCAAGCGCTACAACCGGGAGACGCTGGACGTAAAATATAAGGGAAAGAGTATTTTTGACGTGCTGGATATGACGGTGGAGGAGGCGCTGACCTTCTTTGAAAACGTGCCGAGCATCCAGCGCAAGATCCAGACGCTCTATGATGTGGGGCTTTCCTATGTAAAGCTGGGGCAGCCTTCCACCGAGCTGTCCGGCGGCGAGGCGCAGCGCATCAAGCTGGCGGCGGAGCTGTCGAAGCGGAGCACGGGCAGGACGATCTATATTCTGGACGAGCCCACGACGGGACTGCACTTTGCGGATGTGCACAAGCTCATCGAGATCCTGCACAGGCTGGCGGAGGGCGGCAACACGGTCGTTGTCATCGAGCACAATCTGGATGTGATCAAAACGGCGGACTATATTATCGACATCGGGCCGGAGGGCGGACTTGGCGGCGGCAGGGTGATCGCACAGGGCACGCCGGAGCAGGTGGCGGAATGTCCGCAGTCCTATACCGGACACTATGTGAAAAAGATGCTGTAGGGAGGGCAGAGAACGAAAAGATTCCTGAAAATGAGGAGTGCCCGGAGCCTTGCGGTATCCGGGCTATTATGAAAAAATTATCTGTGTTTCCTTTGTTGGTGCTGTCTGGAACTGTGTTCCTTAACGATGAATTCAGTATACCAATCAAATGTGAACAAACTATGAACTTCATGTTAATATGTAGTTAATTAGCACAAAAATATATTCAAATATAAAGAATGATAGTGCAAAACAGACAAAGCAAATATGGGCATCCGGATCGCGGCGAGAAAACTTTTTTCGCCGCGATTTTTGTGCTTTTTTGTCCTTGTGCCGTATGTATATTGATGTTAAAATAAAATTCAGGTGCGAACAGTAACAAAGATTTCCCTGTTGTTGTCATGCCGCTTTGGGGCAGAATGAGAGGAAAAAATGCAGGACTTGGAAGCAAAGCGCCTTCGGGATTCCCTTGTGGAATATGAAGGCTATTTAAATGAAATACGTCAGGTAACCTTGAAAAATGTAGAGACGCTGGACGTCATTCAGCGTTATACCGATAAAAGCGCGGCGGGAATGCAGAAGCTGGCGGAGCAGAGCCTTGACGGCATCCAGCGGGTAACGGCGGAGAGCGCCGGCGGGCTGCGCCGCATCATCGAGACGGGAACGAGCAATTTAAGCCAGATGGCGGCAAACAGCCACGACAGCTTAAGCCGTATGGCGGCAAGCAGCGAGGAGAGCTTAAACCGTATGGTGCAGGACAGCCAGGAAAGCTTAAGCGGAATGGCGCGGGACAGTCAGGAGAGCCTTGGCAGGATGGCAGAGGACTGTCAGGACAGCATCCGCCAGATGGCGCAGGACTGTCAGGAGCATTTGACGGGGACGGCGCAGGAGTGCCTGAACCGGCTGCAGAGCTATACAGAGGCGGGGCTTGCGCAGATCGACGAGGCGCAGCGCAAAAATATGGAGACTGCAGAGCAGGTGGAGCATATCGAGCATGCGATTTTAGAGCATATGGAGCTGATGAAGCAGCTTTTGAAGCAGTCCGACGATTTTACGCACAAGGAAAATGTCAAGGTTTACCGGAATGTGCAGGCGGTCGTTGTGGATGAGGTAAAGAAGCAGACGGAAGCCATGTCCTCCCAGAATGAGGAGCTTGTACGGCGCAATGAGAATCTCCAGAAGCAGAGCAGGGGCTTAAAGCCGCTGATGATCGTGACGCTGGCGGCGGCAGTCATAAACATCGCGCTTCTGGCAGCGCAGATCGCGGGGGTATTCTGATGGGAAGACAGAACTGGAAACCGGGCAATATGCTTTATCCGCTCCCGGCGGTGATGGTATCGGTTGCGGATAAGGAAGGAAAGCCGAACATTTTTACGGTGGCATGGGCGGGGACGGTATGCACGAATCCGCCGATGGTGTCGATTTCTGTGCGCCCGGAGCGCTATTCCTACCATTGTATACAGGAAACCGGGGAATTTGTCATCAACCTGACGACAAAGGAGCTGGCGTATGCCGCGGATTTCTGCGGCGTCAGGAGCGGACGGGACGTGGACAAGTTTGAAAAGCTGCATTTAACGCCTTATCCGGCGCAGAAGGTGTCGGTTCCGCTGATCGGGGAGAGCCCGGTAAGCATCGAGTGTAAGGTGCGGCAGGCGATTGAGCTGGGCAGCCATACGATGTTTGTGGCGGACGTTGCTGCAGTGAGTGTGGACGAACGCTGGATGGATGAAACGGGGAGATTTCATCTGGAAAAGGCGGAGCCCGTCGTGTATTCCCACGGGACGTATTTTGATCTGGGGAAGGCGATCGGCACATTTGGTTACAGCGTAGCGAAGAAAAAGGGAAAGAAGAAATAACTGACCGGGTAAAAGATCGAATATGAAATTTTTAAAAAGGTACAGCGGAACGATAAAAAGCACATATTTTCTGACGACAGGCGTTATTCTGGTAATGCTTTTGTTTTTTGCGCCCACATTTCCGAAATTTGAGCGCGCAGGGGACAATTATTTTACGGTAAAGCTAAACGGGACGGAGGTAGGAAGCTGCGCGGATCTGAAGGTGATCGACGAGCTGATCGTGCAGGCGCGCCGGGAAATTTCCGGAGACAGCGCGGATATGGTCTACATTCCCGCGAAGGTGGAGGCGGAGGGAAAAGAGCTTCTGGCAGGATATGTGGACAGCCGCAGGGAGCTTTTGAAAAATATCCGGGCGGTCATGGAGGACAGCGTTTCCCAGACGCTGAAGCACGCTTATACATTAAAAATCAATCAGTATACGGTCAATCTGGGCAGCAGCGAGGATGTGCTGGCGCTTTTGCAGGCGGTTCTGGATCCGTATGACATAAACGGGGAATACGAGGTCAACGTGGCGGTGGATCCTGACCGCCAGTTAAACGTGCTGACGACGCAGGTGGCGCGCCGGGATGCGGAAAAGAAGACGCAGACGGCGGGCGACGGCGCGGGCGCGGAGGCATTTTTTGACGAGCTGTTTGAAGAGATCGAGCCGGACATGGGCGCGGTGGATTTTGACAGTCTGGATTACGGTCTGGTCAGCCTTGACTTTGGGGATACGGTGGAAATTGTGGACGCGTATCTTTTGGACAGCGAGATCACGCCGTTGGAGACAGCGATTTCCGAAGTGACGGCAGATCAGGCAAAGGAACAGATCTATGAAGTGCAGGCGGGGGACACGCTGTCGCAGATCGCGGAGGAAAACGGCCTTGCCATCGCAGATCTGGTGGCGATCAACCCGATGCTGGAAAATGAGGATTCCACGATCCGGACGGGCGACGAATTAAAGATCACGGTTCCGGAGCCGGAGCTTTCGGTGGTGCATCAGGAGCGCATTTATACGGAAGGAAGCTATGAGGCGGATGTGGTCTATGTGGACAACGACGAGTGGTACACGACGGAATCAAAGGTGATCCAGCAGCCCTCCGCGGGCTTCCGGCGCGCCGCCTCCCTTGTGACATACCGCAATGACACGGCGGAAAATACGGAGATCGTCAAGGAAGAGGTCGTTTTGGAGGCGCAGCCGAAGGTCATCGAGCGCGGCACGAAGGTTCCGCCTACCTTTATCAAGCCGATCTCGGGAGGAAGGATTTCTTCGAGCTACGGCGGGCGGAAGGCTCCGACAAAGGGCGCGTCCACCAATCACAAGGGTATTGACTGGGCGACGCCGATCGGTACGGCGGTCATGGCGTCCAGCGGCGGAACGGTAACGAGGGCAGGCTGGGGAAGCGGCTACGGATATGTGGTTTACATCCAGCATGCGGACGGCAGGGAAACGCGGTACGGACATCTGAGCAAGGTTCTTGTAAAGCCGGGGCAGAAGGTTTCCCAGGGCCAGAAGATCGCGCTGAGCGGCAACACCGGGCGGAGTACGGGCCCGCACCTTCATTTTGAACTGCGGATCAACGGCGCTTCCGTCAACCCTCTGGAGTATCTGAATTAAAAAAAGTTATTTACAAATCCGGCGGAATATGCTATAACCCTAAGGACAGCAAAGAGAGTTCTTTTGCTTTTTTTGGCGTGTATAAATCAGTCGGATTTGAAAATAATAGATGTGTAACTATCAACCATGTATTCGATACATAGGCAGAGGTAGATATGGAACAATATGCGATCTGCGGCGGAAATCCGCTTGTCGGAGAGGTGGAGATCGGCGGTGCGAAGAATGCGGCTCTCCCGATTCTGGCAGCATCTGTAATGACAGATGAAACCGTTTTAATAGAAAATATGCCCGATGTGCGGGACACCAATATATTATTGAAAGCAATGGCAGGCATCGGCGCCCATGTGGAGCGCGTTGACCGCCATACGGTAAAGATCAACGGCTCCCTGATCCACGACCTGACGGTTAATGGGGATTCGGTCAAAAAAATCAGGGCTTCCTATTATTTTTTAGGGGCTCTTCTCGGAAAGTATAAAAAAGCGACGGTTGTGCTTCCGGGCGGCTGCGACATCGGCTGCCGGGCGATTGACCAGCATATCAAAGGCTTTAAGGCGCTCGGCGCGTCTGTGGACATCGCCCATGGCATGATCACGGCAGAGGCGGCGCGCCTTGTCGGCGCACACATTTATCTGGATGTTGTGAGCGTCGGCGCGACGATCAATATTATGATGGCGGCAGTGCTGGCGGAAGGGCGCACCACGATCGAAAATGCGGCAAAGGAGCCGCATGTGGTGGATCTTGCCAACTTTTTGAACAGCATGGGCGCGAATATCAAGGGCGCGGGAACGGATGTGATCCGTATTCAGGGCGTGGAAAAGCTGCATAAGACGGAGTATCCGATCATCCCGGATCAGATTGAGGCGGGGACGTTTATGTTTGCGGCAGCCGCTACGAGAGGCGACGTGACCGTGAAAAACGTGATCCCGAAGCATCTGGAATCCATTACGGCGAAGCTTCTGGAAATGGGCTGCGAGGTTTCGGAGTTTGACGATGCGGTGCGCGTTGTGGCGTCCCGTCCGTTAAAGCATACGCAGGTCAAGACACTTCCCTATCCGGGCTTCCCGACCGATATGCAGCCGCAGATCGCGGTAACGCTGGGACTGTGCAGCGGAACGAGCATCGTGACGGAGAGCATTTTTGAAAACCGCTTCCGCTATGTGGACGAAATGATCCGCATGGGCGCAAGCATTAAGGTAGAGAGCAATACGGCAATCATCGACGGCGTATCCCGTTATACGGGCGCGAGCATCAACGCGCCGGATCTGCGGGCGGGCGCGGCACTTGTGATCGCGGCGCTGGCGGCGGAAGGCGTTTCGACGGTGGACGACATCCGCTATATCGAGCGCGGCTATGAGGATTTCCACTTAAAGCTGCAGAAGCTGGGCGCGCAGATCGACAAGGTGGAGACGGAGCGCGATCTGCAGAAGTTTAAGCTGAAGATCGGCTGAGCTTCGGTTTGGACAGCCCACAAATTTTATAAATTGTCCTGTTGACAAATGCAGGACGTTATAGTATCGTAAGTGCGTAACAGATAAGAAAATTCAATATTGTGCGTTCTCTTATTCAGAGTGGTGGAGATACATAGGATCAGTGAAGCCACGGCAACCCCGCAGAGCGGAAGGTGCCAGCCTGAGCGAGTGATAACCGGAAATGGCGTTTCCGGCAGTTCGAACAATAAGAGGATTTGATTATCAACATATCAGATCCGCTTTTGGCGGATCTTTTTTTAACTCACAGCAAAGCTGTGAAGACCAAAGGAGGAACAGATGGACAAACGTTTATTTACTTCTGAATCTGTAACGGAAGGGCATCCCGACAAAATGTGCGACGCTATTTCCGACGCGATCCTGGATGCGCTGATGGCAAAGGATCCGATGAGCCGCGTGGCATGCGAGACGGCAAGCTGCACCGGCTTTGTGCTTGTGACAGGCGAGATCACGACCAACGCGTATGTGGACATCCCGAAAATCGTGCGCGACACCGTAAAGGAAATCGGCTACGACAAGTCCGAGTACGGCTTTGACGGCAATACCTGCGCGGTTATGGTTTCGATCGACGAGCAGTCCTCCGACATCGCGATGGGCGTTGACAAGGCGCTGGAAGCAAAGGAAAACCAGATGTCCGACGAGGAGCTGGAAGCGATCGGCGCAGGTGACCAGGGCATGATGTTCGGTTATGCGACAAACGAGACAGAAGAATATATGCCTTACCCGATCTCCCTTGCGCATAAGCTGGCAAAGCAGCTTACCAAGGTGAGAAAGGACGGCACGCTGACCTATTTAAGACCCGACGGCAAGAGCCAGGTTTCCGTGGAATATGATGAAAACAACAAGCCGGTGCGTTTGGAGGCGGTTGTCCTTTCCACACAGCACGATCCTGACGTGACGCAGGAGCAGATCCATGAGGATATTAAAAAGTATGTGTTCGACCCGATCCTTCCGGAAGAGCTGATCGACGATAAGACAAAGTTCTTTATCAACCCGACCGGGCGTTTCGTGATCGGCGGCCCTCACGGCGACGCAGGCCTGACAGGCCGTAAGATCATCGTAGACACCTACGGCGGCTATGCGCGTCACGGCGGCGGCGCATTCTCCGGCAAGGACTGCACAAAGGTTGACAGAAGCGCGGCTTACGCAGCGCGTTATGTTGCAAAGAACATCGTTGCGGCAGGGCTGGCTGACAAGTGTGAGATCCAGCTTTCCTATGCGATCGGCGTTGCGCAGCCTACCTCCATCATGGTGGACACCTTTGGAACCGGAAAGCTTTCCGATGAGAAGCTGGTGGAGATCATCCGTGAGAACTTCGACCTGCGCCCGGCAGGCATCATCAAGATGCTGGATCTGCGCCGCCCGATCTACAAGCAGACCGCGGCTTACGGCCACTTCGGCAGAAACGATCTGGATCTGCCTTGGGAGAAGCTGGATAAGGCGGAAGAGCTGAAGAAGTATCTGTGATAGAGAGAAGAAGTTATAAGAATTGCGGAAAAAATAATAAAATGCAGAGGAAGCGGGAAAAGCAAGTATTTCTTCCGCTTCCTTTTTGCGTTATTCCGGTTTTGTGTCGGGCGGCAATCTGTGCCGCCTGATTCAAATTCTCTGTGAGCGAGGATGGAGTCTGAGACAGAAGCCCTGCCGGGGCGCAGAGTGCACAGAGCCAAAGCATTCCGGACAATCGGTAACGCCCGCCCCTATCCCATCCATTTATCCCCCAAAACCGCTTGCCTGCCCCTACCATGTGTGATAACATGAAAAACAGGCATAGAAGGCATTTCAATAAGAAGGGAGAGCCGTATGAAAAAATCCCGGAGGGCAGAGATCGCAGCGATCACGGCGTCCTGCGCGCTGCTTTTGGCAGTCAGCGGCGGCTGGTTTGCGCGCGAAAAGCGGCAGGAGGAAGAGGAACGGACCGCATGGCTGGAAAACAGCTTTTATGTGGATACGCTTTCGTTTGATATAAAAGGCTCCGGCATGGAGGAAGAGATCAGGGGCTGGCACGACTGGCTGGACGGCGTTTTTTATGTGGCGCTTCCGTCCTACGCGGACGGGGAAGTAAAGCTTGACTGGAAGTATGCGGACAGCCTTTTGATCGACGGGCAGAAGCAGAAAAAAGGAAAATGGGAATATGAGACGGGACGGCGGTATGTGTTTTCCTTTGTGCACGACGGCGAGATCGGCGAAGAGTTTCCGGTGGAGCTGATCGAAAGCGGAAATATGCCGACCATCTATATCAACACGGAATCCGGCTCGATGGAGCAGGTGGACGCGGACAAGGAAAACCGGGAGGAGGGCGTTTTTTATCTGACCGATGAAGCGGGAGAGCTTCAGGTATCCGATTCCCTCACTTATATCAAGGGGCGCGGCAATACCACGTGGGAGCAGGACAAAAAGCCCTATAGCATCAAGCTGGCAAACAAGCATGAGATCCTAGGCATGGACGCGTCGAGGAGATGGGAGCTTCTGGCGAATTTTTACGATGGGAGCAATATGAGAAACGCCCTGATGCTGGATCTGGCAAAGGACGCCGGGCTGGAATATACGCCCGACGCAGAATGGGTAGATCTGTATTTAAACGGTGTGTATCAGGGGCTTTATCAGATCAGCGAAAAGGTGGAAACCGGGGCGGGACGCGTGGATCTTGACGTTTCGGAAAGCGGTTCGGGAGAGACAGGCTACCTGTTTTTGATGGAGGACGCCAGCCGTTATGAAACGGCGGAGGGCGGGAAATTCACCACGGACGGCGGGCAGACGCTTGTGATCAAGAGTCCGGAGCTTGCGGGCAAAGAGCAGACAGAGGCGCTGGAAAGCCTTGTGCAGGGCTTTGAAAACGCGGCGGTTTCGCCGGACGGCGTCGATCCGGACACGGGGAAGGCGCTGACGGACTTTATTGATCTGGATTCCTTCGTCAAAAAATATCTGATCGAGGAGATTTCCAAAAACTCCGATGCGGTAACGAACAGCCAGTATTTTTACAAAAAGGCGGAAAGCCCTCTGCTGTATGCGGGGCCGGCGTGGGATTACGACAATGCGCTGGGGCATACGAGCGAGGAGGCGATGGATCCGTATGGGCTGATGCTGGACAAGGTAAGAGGCGGGGGCGGCTCGAATCTGTGGTACGGTTCGCTTTGCAGCCAGCCGGTTTTTGCACAGCGGGTAAAGGAAATTTACAGTGGCGTCTTTTCGGGGCTTCTGGAAGAGGCGCTTTCGGAAAAAATAGAGGGATGGCGCGGACTTCTGCGTCCGGCGGCAGCGGCGGATGAGCTGCGCTGGCAGCAGTCGGGCAAGGATTTCAGATACCGGGTATGTGAGGATTATGACGCGTATGTGGATTATCTGAAAACATTTTTACAGGAGCGCAAGGCGTTTCTGGACAGCGTTTATATCGGCGGGGCGGTCTGGAACCGGATCCGCTTCGACCGCGGGGAGCTTTACGGCTATGTGGATCTGTACACGATGCAGGGAAGCGCCGGAAGGGAAGCACCGGACTGCTCGGATCTGGACTGGGACGGAAAGCGGATCACCGGCTGGTATTATGAGGACGGCACACCCTATGACCCGGCAGGGACGGTGGATGAGGACGTGACGGTATACGCCCGCTGGGAGGCAGGAGGTGAAGGAGAGACATGAGAGAAGACGGAGGCGTCTGGCGGCATGAGCTGAAATTTGTGTGCACCATGCCGCAGCTGAAGATCATTGAAAACAGGATCAGGCCGCTGCTTGCGCCCGACCCGCATACGGGACCGGAGGGGAGCTATCAGATCAGCAGCGTTTATTTTGACGATCAGTGGGACACCTGTTTTTATGAAAATGAGGACGGGACGGATCCGCGGGAAAAGTTCCGCATCCGTATTTACAACGGAAGCGATGAAAAGATCACGCTGGAATTAAAGCAGAAGCTTCGGGGAAAGACGCGCAAGCTAAGCTGCCCGGTCAGCCGCACAGACTGCGAAAGGGTACTGCGCGGCGAAGTCCTTGAGGATTCCCCCGATCTGCCGCCGGTAATGCGTAAATTTATCCTGCAGGAGAAGGAACGGCGGCTTTTGCCGAAGGTGATCGTGGGATATGAAAGGGTTCCGTATATTTTCCGGCTGGGAAACGTGCGGGTAACGCTGGATCAGAATATTTTTTCGGCGTCCGATGTGGAAAAATTTCTGAAGGGCGGCTATATGCGGCGGCCTGTGATGCCTGCGGGGCGTCATGTGCTGGAAGTCAAGTACGACGAATTTCTGCCGGATCCGGTGCGTCAGCTTCTGGCGCTGGAAACGCTGCAGCGCACGTCGTATTCCAAATATTATATTTGCAGGCAGTTTGATATTTGACAGACGATAAAAAAGTGACAGCTGCGTGGCGGCACAGGGAAAGGAAAAAGAAAAATGGGATTTGGAGATATTTTTAAAAAGTCGTTTCTGAACGGATTTTACAACACGGGCATGGAGCTTCCGACGATTTTGTTGAGCCTTGGCGTGACCTGCCTTCTGGCGCTTTATATTTTCTTCGCGTACCGGCTTTTGACGCGGAAAACCTTTTACAATAAAAACTTCGGCATTTCGCTGGCGGCGCTGGCGATCATCACGGCGGCGATCATCATGACGATCCAGTCCAGCATCGTGATCTCCCTCGGTATGGTAGGCGCGCTGTCTATCGTCCGCTTCCGTACCGCGGTAAAGGAGCCGATGGATCTGGTATTTTTGTTCTGGTCGATCAGCACGGGTATCATCTGCGGCGCAAACCTCTACCTGCTGGGCGTTGTGGCATGCCTTGTGGTGACGGTGGCGCTGTTTGTGCTCGACCTGATCCCCGTAACGAAAGCGCCGATGCTTTTGATCGTGAACAGCTCCGATACGGACGGCGAAGAAGCGGTGCTGAATATTGTGAAGCGTTTCAGCAAATACTGCCGCGTGAAGTCCAGAACCGTGAGCGCAGGCCGCTTAGACCTCGTGATCGAGGTGCGCGTTTCCGAGGAAGGAAAGCTCGTAAAAGAAGTGAGCGCATTAAAACAGATGGACAGCGTTTCCCTGATTTCCCATGACGGGGAAACAACCTACTAATTAAAAGAAAATGAAAGCATCAGCCGCCGGCATTTTGAGAAACGCTGTGTCAGGACACCGGGCAGGGGGGCGCTCAACAGGCGGCTGATGCGACTTACCGGAGGTAAAAAATGTACGTTATTGCAGGACTGGGGAATCCGAAGAAGGAATATGACAACACGAGGCATAATATCGGATTTTCCATCATAGATATGTTGGCAGAAAAGACCGGAATTTCGGTCAGCACGGCGAAGCACAAGGGGCTTTTGGGCGCGGGCTACTGGAACGGTCAGAAGATTTTGCTGGTCAAGCCGCTGACCTATATGAATTTAAGCGGCGAGTGCATCCGCGAGGTGCTGGATTATTACAAGGTGGACGGCAGGGAGAACCTGATCGTTTTACACGACGACATCAGCCTTGCGCCGGGCGTGATCCGCATCCGCAAAAAAGGCAGCGCGGGCGGTCACAACGGTCTGAAAAATATCATTCAGCATCTGGGGCACGACCAGTTTGTGCGGATCAAGGTCGGCGTGGGCGAAAAGCCCGCAGGATACGATCTGGCGGACTATGTGCTGGGGCATTTCGGCGGGGAGGAAAAGGCGCTGATGAAGCAGGTTTCCGAAGAAACGTGCGATGCGGTGCAGATGATCCTCGAAAAAGGCGCGGACGCTGCGATGAATTATTATAACGGACGGAAGCTGGGCGGAACGGCCTGACGGCAAAGCCGTTTTAAAAAGCTCCCGATCATGGTATTTACGGAGAAAAATCAGAATGGAAGTATTATCGGCTCCTTTGCGGGAGCTGGCAGAATTTGAAGAAGGAAAAAAGCTTCTGGACAAAGAAAGGGCAAAGGCTGCGTTTTCGGGGCTGTACGACTCCCAGAAGCTTCATATGGTATCCGGGCTGAGCGATGGTTTTGAACAGAAAATCATCGTTACTTTCAGTGACAGGCAGGCGCGGGACATCGCTGCGGAATATACCTTTTACGACCGGAATACGCTCGTGTATCCGGGCAAGGATCTGATCTTTTATCAGGCGGACGTGGCGGGCGGCGAGCTGGTGCGGGAGCGGATGCGCGTTGTGAGAGCGCTTTTGGAAAACCGTCCGGTAACGGTCGTGACGACGATGCCGGCGCTCATGACGCCGCAGATGCCGCTGGAGGAGATCCGTTCCCATGTGCTGCATTTTGACCAGACTTCGTCCATCGACGAGGGGCGGCTTTCCGAAGCGCTGGTGGAGATGGGCTATGAAAAAAATGATCAGGTGGAAGCGCCGGGGCAGTTTTCCATCCGGGGCGGCATCGTAGATATTTTCGATATGACGGAGGAAAACCCGTACCGCATCGAGCTGTGGGGCGACAGCGTGGATTCGATCCGCAGCTTCGACGTGCTTTCCCAGCGGTCGGTGGAGCAGCTTGACCGGGTTTCGGTATATCCGGCGACGGAGCTGATCCTCTCTGCAGGGCGCAGGCGGGACGGCTTTGAGCGGATCCAAAAAGAGATGAAGCAGCATGTCAAAAAGCTGCGGGACGCCGGGAAGATCGAGGAAGCGGCGCGTCTGGAAGCCCAGATCAGGGAGACGGCTGAATCTGCGCAGGAGTTCGGCGGCGTGGTAAATCTGGAAAGCTTCGTCCATTATTTTTATCCGGGGACGGAGTCATTTTTACAGTTTTTTGACGAAAAACGGACGGCGGTATTTTTAGACGAGCCGCAGCGGCTTGTGGAGACGGCGCGGGCGCTGGAAACGGAATTTCGGGAGAGCATGGCGGGACGTCTGGAAAAAGGCTATATCCTGCCCGGGCAGGCGGGGCTTTTGTACACGCAGCGGGAGATCGGCGCGCGGCTTTCGGCGTTTCGGGCGGCGTCTTTGTCCGCGCTGGAAGCAAAAAACGAGCTTTTTGTGCCCGACCGGTCGTTTGCCGTGACGGCGCGGAGCATTTCTTCCTATAATAACAGCTTCGAGGCGCTGATGAAGGATTTGAAGCGCTACAAAAAGACGGGCAGCCGCGTGCTTTTGCTGTGCGCGTCCAGAACGCGGGCAAAGCGTCTGGCGGCGGATCTGCGGGAGCAGGAGCTGACGGCGTTTTACAGCGAGGATCCGGACCGGGAGGTACAGCCGGGGGAAACGATGCTTTTTTACGGGCATGTGGAAAAGGGCTTCGAGTATCCGATGCTGAAATTCGCGGTGATCTCGGAGGGCGATATTTTCGGTGCGCCCAAAAAGAAAAAGCGGAAGATAAAGCGCTATGAGGGCTCAAAGATCCATGATTTTGCGGAGCTTAAGGTGGGCGATTACGTGGTGCACGAAACCCACGGGCTTGGCATTTATCAGGGCATCGAAAAGGTGGAAATGGAAGGGACCGTCCGGGATTATATGAAGATTTCCTACCGGGACGGCGGCAATCTGTATGTGCTGGCGACGGGGCTGGACGTGATCCAAAAATACGCCTCCGCCGACGCGGCAAAAAAGCCGAAATTAAACAAGCTTGGCACGCAGGAGTGGACAAAGACAAAGAGCCGGGTTAAAAGCGCCGTCAACGAGGTGGCAAAGGATCTGGTGGAGCTGTATGCGCTGCGCCAGCAGGAAAAGGGCTTCGCCTTTTCGGAGGACACGGTATGGCAGCGGGAATTTGAAGAAATGTTCCCCTTTGAGGAGACGGACGACCAGCTTTCCGCGATCGCGGCGACAAAGCGCGACATGGAAAGCACGAAGATCATGGATCGCCTGATCTGCGGCGACGTGGGCTACGGAAAGACCGAGATCGCGATAAGGGCGGCATTTAAGGCGGTGCAGGACGGCAAGCAGGTCGTTTTTTTAGTGCCGACGACGATTCTGGCACAGCAGCATTACAACAATTTTGTGCAGCGGATGAAGGATTATCCGGTGCGCATCGACCAGATGTCGCGTTTTTGCACGCCCGCCCAGCAGAAAAAGACGATCGAGGACTTAAAAAAAGGGCTGGTAGACATCGTGATCGGCACGCACAGGGTTCTTTCGTCGGATATGAAATTTAAGGATCTGGGGCTTTTGATCATCGACGAGGAGCAGCGCTTCGGCGTGACGCACAAGGAGAAGATCAAAAAGATGAAGGAAAACGTGGACGTGCTGACGTTAAGTGCGACGCCGATCCCCCGCACCCTTCATATGTCGCTGGTGGGCATCCGGGACATGAGCGTTTTGGAGGAGGCGCCCAGCGAGCGCCAGCCGATCCAGACGTATGTAATGGAATATAATGAAGAAATGGTGCGCGAGGCGATCCTGCGGGAGCTGTCCCGCGGCGGTCAGGTGTATTATGTATACAACCGGGTCAACACGATCGCGGACATGGCGGCAAAGCTGCAGGAGCTTGCGCCCGAGGCGACGGTGTCCTTTGTGCACGGACAGATGTCGGAGCGCGAGCTGGAACGGCTCATGTTCGACTTTATCAACGGGGAGATCGACGTGCTCGTGGCGACGACGATCATCGAAACGGGGCTGGACATTTCCAACGTGAACACGATCATCATTCACGATTCCGACCGGATGGGGCTGTCGCAGCTTTACCAGCTTCGGGGGCGCGTGGGGCGTTCCAACCGCACGGCTTACGCCTTTTTGATGTACAAGCGGGACAAGGTGCTGCGCGAGGTGGCGGAAAAGCGTCTGGCGGCGATCCGGGAATTTACCGATCTGGGAAGCGGCTTTAAGATCGCCATGCGGGATCTGGAAATCCGCGGCGCGGGCAATCTTTTGGGCGAGCGCCAGCACGGGCACATGGAAGCGGTCGGCTATGACCTGTACTGCAAGATGTTAAACGAGGCGGTAAAGCATTTGAAGGGCGAAGGGGAAGAGGAGGATTTTTCCACGACGGTAGAGCTGGAGGTGGACGCTTACATTCCCGGAAGCTATATCGTCAACGAGCAGCAGAAGCTGGATATTTACAAGCGCATTGCGGCGGTGGAAACGGAAAGCGAGAGCGAGGACATGAAGGGCGAGCTGCTGGACCGTTTCGGGGAAGTGCCGAAATCGGTGGACAATCTTTTGCGCATCGCGCTTTTGCGGACGCAGGCGCACCGGCTCTATATTATGGAAGTAAAAGGGCGGCCGGGCGAGCTTCGGTTCGTTTACCGTCCGGACGCGCGGGTGCACGGGGAAAACATCCCGAAGCTGTTTGAACTTTATGGGGAAAGCCTGAAATTTCATCCGCAGGGCAATCCGGTCTTTACTTATCAGTATAAAAGGAGTAAGGTAATGGAGAAAAACGCGGCGATGCTTTTGGATCTGGCGGAAAAGCTGATCGCCGATATGCAGCGCTGGCTTTTGTAAAAAAGGATGCGTCCTGACGGCAATGGCAGCGGTCAGGGCGGCAGCTGCAGCGGAAAGGGGAAGAATTTTGAAAATCATAACGCAGGTTGGTATTATTTTTGGAGTCTGCTGGGCAGCGCAGATCGTGGAGCAGGCGCTCCCGTTGGCGTTTCCCGCCAGCGTGATCGGCATGATCCTGATGTTTTTGCTGCTGGCGTTTCGGGTGCTGAAGGTGGACCATATCCGTGAAAAATCGGATTTCCTGCTGGGAAATATGGCGTTCTTTTTTATCCCGGCGGGCGTGAGCATCATCAATTACTTTGATGTGCTGAAGGACTGGGTGTTCCAGCTCATTTTTATCTGTATCGTGACGACGGTGATCACCTTTGCGGTCACGGCGTACAGCATGAGATTTGTGATGTATCTGATGGCGCGCTTTTCTGAAAAGAAGGAGGTGGAGGGTTGATGCAGGAGCTGTTTGCTTCCCCGTTTTTCGGGATCGCGTTAAGCGCAGCGGCATTCTGGGCAGGCGTAAAGATCCGCAAAAAGACCGGGCTTGAGATCTGCAACCCGCTTGTGATCGCGATCGTCCTCGTCTCCGGCGTGCTCCTTCTTTTCAAGATTCCGTATGAGTCCTATGAAAAGGGCGGAGAGATCATCAATATGTTTTTGGCTCCGGCAACGGCATGTCTTGCCGTTTCGATTTATACAAGGATAGAACTGTTGAAAAAGAACTGGCTCCCGGTCGTTGTGGGGGCCGCCTGCGGGTCTGCCGCTTCCATGGGAAGCGTGTATGTGCTGTGCAGGCTGTTTCGGATGGATGAGGCGATGACCGCATCGCTGATTCCAAAATCGGTGACGACCCCCATTGCGGTAAGCATCGCAGAGGGCAGCGGCGGCATTACGCCGATCACGGTAGTCGCCGTGATCTTCACCGGGATTCTGGGAAGTATTTTTGCCCCGAAGCTGATCAAGCTGTTTGGGGTAAAGGATCCGATGACGGCGGGCGTCGCGATCGGGTCGTGTTCCCATGCGGTTGGAACTTCCAAAGCGCTGGAGCTGGGAGAAACGCAGGGCGCGATGAGCGGTCTTGCGATCGGCGTATGCGGTATCATGACGGTATTGTTTTCAATGCTGCTCTGATGCGCAGGGCGATCCTGAGAGGGGGGAGCTGAGGGAACCAAGGAGGACATGAAAATGCAGCAAGACAAAGAATTTTTGGGAAAAGCCCCGATCGGGAAGCTCTTGTTCCAGCTTGCGCTGCCGGCGATCGCAGCGCAGATCATCAACCTTTTATACAATCTGGTTGACAGGGTTTATATCGGGCATATGCCCGGCGACGGCGCGACGGCGCTGACCGGCGTAGGCGTGTGCATGCCGGTTATCATGATCGTATCGGCGTTTGCGGCGCTTGTGAGCATGGGCGGCGCGCCGAGGGCTTCTATTTTTATGGGAAAAAAGGACAACGAGACAGCGGAGAAGATTCTGGGAAACAGCTTTATGCTGCAGATCGTGATCTCCGTCATTCTGACGACGATCCTTCTGCTGTTTAACCGCCCGCTTCTTTTGAAGTTCGGGGCAAGCCCGGAGACGATCGGATATGCGACGGCGTACATGAATATTTATGCGGTCGGCACGATCTTCGTACAGCTTACCCTAGGCATGAACGCGTTTATTACGGCGCAGGGCTTTGCCAAGACGGGAATGCTCTCGGTGCTGATCGGAGCGGTAACGAACATTATTTTAGACCCGATCTTTATTTACGGCTTCGGCATGGGCGTAAGGGGAGCGGCGCTTGCGACCGTGATCTCACAGGCGCTGTCTACGATCTGGGTGCTGTCCTTTTTGATGGGCAAAAAGACGCATTTGAAGATCCGCAGGGAAAATTTGAAAATGAGCGGGAAGATCCTTCTGCCCTGTATCGCGCTGGGGCTGTCCCCGTTTGTGATGCAGGCGAGCGAAAGCGTTATCATGGTCTGCTTTAATTCGTCCCTGTTAAAATACGGCGGGAACATCGCGGTCGGCGCAATGACGATCCTTTCCTCCGTGATGCAGTTTTCCATGCTGCCGCTGCAGGGGCTGGCGCAGGGCGCGCAGCCGATTTCAAGCTACAACTACGGCGCGGGCAACGGCGCGCGCGTCAAAAAGACGTTCTGGCTTCTTCTGGCGTGCAGCCTGATCTATTCCGGCGCGCTGTGGCTGGCAATTATGTTCTTCCCGGAGCTGTTTGCCAGAATCTTTTCGCCGGACGCAGAGCTGATCGCGTTTACAGGTACTGCGCTTCGGGTTTACATGGGCTGCCTTGTGCTGATGGGCGCGCAGATCGCGTGTCAGATGACCTTTATTTCGCTGGGCAATGCGGCGGCTTCCATCGTTGTGGCGATCATGCGTAAGTTTGTCCTGCTCCTGCCCCTGATCTATGTGCTTCCGCACCTGATGGAGGATCAGACGATGGCGGTTTATACGGCGGAGCCCGTGGCGGATTTCCTCGCGGTGACGTTTACGGTGTGCCTGTTTGCGGTGCAGTTTAAAAAGGCGCTGAAAAAGCTGGAGTAAGCTGCATCTGAAGTAATTTACAGATTGAAAAGGAAATTTTTATGGAACAGAAAAAATCGGACAGACGCAGGATGACGGTGATCCTGGGGGCGGGCTTTTTGCTCCGCCTCTGTTATGTGCTGTTTTCCACGATCTATGAAAGGCAGTACGACATCGGCATGATCGATCTGGACGCCGGGCATACGGTGACGGGAGGACATCTGGCATACATCCAGTATTTATATGAAAACTGGAGGCTGCCGGACTTTGACCCGACCACGGTGTATCAGTTCAATCATCCGCCGCTCCACCATTATATCTGCGCGCTGTGGATGAAATTCTGTTCCATTTTTATTTCGGATACGGCGCTTTTGGAGGAGTCGATCCAGGCTGTGCCCTTTGTGTGCGCGCTGCTCATCCTGATCTTTCTGGCAAAGATCCTCGGGCAGCTGGCGCTGACGCAAAAGGCAAAATGCTTCGTCATGGCGCTGTTTGCGTTCCATCCGGCGCTGGTGCTTTTGTCCGGCAGCGTAAACAACGACTGCATGGCGCTTTTATTCACAGTGCTCTGCGTTTATTACACAATGCTGTGGATAAAATTTCCCACAATGCACAATATTTTAAAAATCGCGCTGGCGATCGGGCTTGGGATGCTGACGAAGCAGAACGTGGCACAGATGGCGTTCCCGATCGCGGGAGTCTTTTTGTGGACGCTGTGGAAACAGTGGAAAAAGGGCGGTTTTCCCAAAAAACTTCTCGGGCAGTACGGGCTGTTCGGGATTGTGGCCGTTCCGCTGGGGATGTGTTTTTATATACGCAACATGATTCTTTACAAAATGCCGCTCGTATGGATCTACACGCTGCCGGAGGATTCGTGGCAGTATACCGGGAACGTCCCGGTTATCAACCGCTTTTTGTGGCCAATCCCGGCGGATATGGTGGATAACCTGCTCCATTTTAAGCTGGGCTGTGGATATAATGTGTGGATGCAGATTATCCGCACGTCGGTGCTGGGCGAATGGGACATGGCGGATGTGGGAAAGGGCGTAAAAGTGCTGGCGGTGCTTTTAATGGCGGCGGGCGCGCTTCTCGCTTTTGCCGGGCTCTGCGCTTTTCTGGACGTGTTTGTGATCCGGCGGAAAAAATACGACATTTCCACGCCGGTGCGGATCCTGTTTGTCACGGCATATGCGGTGCATCTTTTGTTCTATTTGAAATTTGCCTATGACTATCCGCAGGAATGCAGCATGCACTTCCGCTACATCGAGATCGAGCTGTTGTTCCCGGCGGCGGCGCTTGGCTTTGTGTGGCAGCAGACACAGAAAAGGTGGTTGAAATATGGGCTTTGCGCGGCGCTGGCAGTTTTTTGCATCCTGAGTACGGGGATGGTTGCAGTGTGGTGCTGACCGCCCATACGGGCAGGGGCAGAACCGTTTCGTCCGATGATCTGGAAAAATACGATGCCGCCCATGCGGCAGAAATGAGGGAAATATGAAATTTGGTTGGCAGAAAAGCAGGAACATCCGGCGCTGTGTGACAGAAAGCGCGCTGTTTGCGGCGGCGCTTTTCTGCCTGCTTTTTTTATACAGGGGAATGTATCCCTTCGGGGACGGCTCCATTCTGACGACGGATCTGTATTCGCAGTATATGCCGCTTTTGTACCGTTTTTACGATGTGGTGACGGGGCAGAAAAACTTTTTTATGGAGCTGGCGGTTTCGGGCGGCGCAAACCTGTACGCGGATACGGTCAATGAGATCATAAACCCGTTTAACTATGTATTGCTGCTGTTCGGGCGGGAGAGGCTGTATCTGGGCGTGAACGTCCTGCTGCTGTTATACGGCGCAGGGGCGGCGGCGTCCTGCCGGTATTTTCTGGAAAAGCTTTCCGGGCGGGAAGAAAAGCCCTTTTGCCGGGGGAGTCTGGCGCTGGCGCTGAGCCTGTGCTACGCTTTTTCCGGGTATACGGCATACAATTACCAGATCATCCGCTGGATGTATTTTCCGGTGCTGTTTCCGCTGTTTGTACTGGCGCTGCTGCGCCTTCTTCGGGAAAAAAAGGGCGTGCCGTACGGGATTTTGCTGGCGTACCAGCTGATGCTGAGCGTGCAGCTTGGCTTCATGACGCTTTTGTTTACGCTGTTTGCGGGCGGGATTTATGTGCTTGCGGCAAAGGAAGGAAAATCCGGGCGGCTTGCCTGCCTTGCGAAATGGACGTGCATCGGGCTTCTTTTGTCATCTGTTGTGCTCGTCCCGGCGCTGGCAGGGCTGTTTTCGTCGGCGCGGTCGGGGGAGACGCTGAGCTATCTGGGCGTGATGAAACGGCACGGGCTGGACGACGTGTTTGAGCGGGTGTTCCAGATCGGACAGCCGGTGATGCTGGGGCTGGGGATTTATGCGGTGTGGAAACGCATTTCCTGCCGGATCCAAAAGTGTGCGCCTTGGCGCGCATCCGCGACGGGCGCGTGTGAAAAAAGCCCTTTGCCCGGCGGCTGCATCCGGCGTGGAAAGCTGTTTTTGGGGAGGCTTTTTCAGGGGGAGCAGGGCTTCTGGCTGGCGATGACAGCGTTTTTGTGGGGGACGGCGCTTTTGCAGCCGGCAAATCTTCTGTGGCATCTGGGGTCTTATGTGTGCTTCCCGGTGCGGTACGGGTATATGGCGCTTTTGTGCATGGCGGCGCTTCTGGACGGCGCGGCGGGCAGAGAAACGGAGGCAGCTGGGGTGCGTCTGTGCGGCGCTTCCGGCTGCGCCCGGGCGCTCTGGTCTGCGTGCGGCGTGCTTTGCCTGATGTGCGCGGCGGCGGTGGTGTTTATCTGGGAGGATCGGATCGTGCAGGCGTTTTCCTCGCTGGCGATCAGCAGCGTCTGCCCGGCAGAGACGGCGGCGGTTATTTTGGTGTGCGCGCTTTTGGGCGCGGGGACGGCGTGCATGTGCGCCGCCCAAAATGCGCGGCGCGCAGCCCGGAATATGCGGGGGACAGACCAAAATGTGCGGCGCGCAGCCGATGTGCCGGGAGCGTGCGGCGGTCTGACGCTCTGTGCGGCGGTGTGCGGATTTTTGCTGTATGCGATGATCCTTCTGCCGCAGGATTACGGCGTGCGGCAGGAAAATGAAAGAGCCTATGCAGAAATGACAGAGGAAGCGGCGGCATATGAAACGGCAGTGGAAAAGGAGGGGGCGGACGCCGGGGAACAGTGGCTTCTGGCGCGGCAGAAGGATGAGGAAAGCCTTCCGATCAACGCAGCGCTCGTAAGCCGGAAGGGCTCGCTGAGCGGATATTTTCCGACGGAGGATAGGCGGACAAAGGCGGCGATGGAGGGGCTTGGTTATCTTGCCCCGTGGGTGTCGGTGCGTTCCGTGGGGGGAACTTTGGTATCGGATGAGCTTTTGCGCCGTGTGATCGTGTTTGATGGGGAAAATCTGTGCCGGAACCCTTTGCAAAGCCCGGAAAGCGTTCTGGCTTTGCAGGAGCGGATGACGGCGCTGACGGCAGGACGCTCTTTACTGGAACGCTTTTCGGGGACAGAGCTTGTGCGGGAGGACGGGAGCCTGTATCTGATGGTGGAAGAAGAAAGCAGCCTGTATCTGGACGCGGGGCAGACGGCGGACAGCCTTCAGGTCTTTGTGAACGGTCAGGAGCTTGACATCCCGGAAAAAATGCAGGCGGCAAGCCCTCACCGTCTGATCGGGCTGGGAACCTTTGCGGGGGAGGGCGTGGAAATCGCCGTTTTAAGCGGCGGCATGGCGGTCGCTCCTGAGCAGATGGAGCTGGGCGTTTTGGATACGGCGATGTGGCAGGAAGCGCTTTTATTGCTGGATCAGGCAGAAGGGCAGGCAGGGATGCAAAAAAGCGCGCCGAAGGATGCAGAGGAGATCGGAAATACCTTCGGCGGCGCGCGGACGCTGCCGGGAAAATGCGTTGAGATTTCTGAACGGAAAGGGACGATCCGGATAGCGGCAGACGGAAAGGCAGGGGACATGCTGTTTGTCCCGTTTATGGCGCTGGACGGCTGGCGCTGTGTACAAAACGGCTCGCCTGTGGATATTGTGCCGCTGTTCGGCGGATTTATGGGGATAAAGCTTTTGGACGGCGAAAATGAGATCGTCTTTTCCTTTATCCCGCCGGGGCTGTACACAGGGCTGTGGATGACGGCGGCGGGAGCCGCAGCGGTGCTGTGGATGGTTCTGCGGAAGGGCTGTGGACAAAGCGCGTTTTGCAGGAAAACGGACAGGGCGCTGGGCGGCTTGTACCGGCTGCTGTTTGCCGGAGGGATTCTGGGGATTTATGTGATCCCTGCGCTGGGGATGATCGTATATCTGGCGGGAAAGGTATTGGGGAAAGGACAATGAAAGAGTTTTCGGAGCTTACATTAGAGAAATTAAACCAAACTGGTAATTATTATGTTTATGGATTAGTAGACCCGAGAAATAATAAATTATTTTATATTGGAAAAGGAACAGAAAACAGAGTATTTCAGCATGTTGCGGATAGTAATAAGAATCCAGACTCGGAGAAAGAAAAGCTTCAAATTATTAGAAATATTGAGGATTCGGGGAAACAGGTTATACATATTTTGATTAATTGGGGACTAAGTGAAACAGAGGCTTTTGCTTCGGAGGCTTCCCTTATTAATTTGATGAATTATATTTCAGAGGTTCCCTTGTCAAATATTGCAGCAGGTCATCATTCTAAAGGCTGTCTTAGCGTTGAGGACATAGAAAGAGAATATGGTGCAGAGTTATTAAGCGTTGAAGAAATACAACACAAAATTCTCGTAATAAAAGTTAATAAATTATATAATCGGAAGATGACGAATAGAGAAATCTATGATGTTGTGAGGGGAGTCTGGAGGGCAAATATCCATAGAGCAGAAGAAGCAGAATATGTTTTTGGGGTTTATGCAAATTTAATCGTTGTTTGTTATAAACCGGATAGGTGGTTTAAAGTATCTGAAAGAGTTCAGGATAAATTGCCTAATCACATCAAAGAACAGGATTTAAAAAATATTCAGAATAGAGTGTTTTTTGAATGTGATGATATTGATACTTTTGACGAAAACCAACGCTTCTATCTGAATAAGTCAATCGAGAAGTGGGATTATGTTCAGAAATCCCAAAACCCGATTATATATATTGGTATGTAATTGAATTGCTATAAAATTTGTAATGATATTGAGATTGTGAACGCATGCGTTCATAATCTGACGATCGGCAGCCATGACGGCAGATGGGAGAGTAGAGATTTGAACAGCAGGAAGCTTTTAACAAAATCGTTTTGCCTGTTATTGCTGGCAGCCCTGACCGGCGGGATGGCGGCGGCCGGGCAAAAGGGCGTGCCGGCAGAAAAGATAGCGCAGCCTGCGTGGCGCGTCTGGACGGCGGAGGCAGGCAGGGACGGCGTATATGTGGAAACGGTGGAAAAAAATCTGCTGCTTTTGCCGGGAGCGTCCCTTTCTGCCGACAGCGAGGAAAGCCGGGAATTTTCGGCAGAGCGGGCAAGGGACGGCGTCAGCGATGACAGTACGCTCCGGTGGTCGTCTGCAAACGACTGGGAGCAGAACGACCACTGGCTGCAGGCATCCTTCCGGGAGCCGGTGACAGTGGGCGCGGTGCGGATTTTCTGGGAACGGACGAATGCGGCAGCGTATTCGCTGGAATATTCGCAGGACGGCAAAAGCTGGGAAACGGCGGCGCAGTTTTCGGAAGCGCCGCAGGAAAAGGTGCAGGAAATCGTTCTGGATAAGCCGGTGGAGGCTTCCTTTGTGCGGCTGCATGTGACCGACGTAAAAAAAGACGAGGCGGATTTAAGCCTGTATTATCAGAACGTGTCGGTTTTGGAGCTGGAAATCTATGAAGGGATAGAGGACAGCTTTCTGGTAAAAAAGCCTGTGATCGGTACGGGAAAGGGGCGGACGCTGGAAATGCCGGAGGCGGAAGGCTATGAGATTTCCTTTGCCGGAGCGGATTATGAAAACCTGATCGACGGGCAGGGCAGGATCGCGGACACGATCGCGGATACGCAGGCAGAGATCGGGTTTACGCTGGAAAAAGACGGCGAGCGGGCAGAGCTTCCGGGCATGGATGTGACGATCCCGGCGGCGCAGGAGGCTGCCGCAGGGCCGAAAGCTTCCGAGGAAGAATCGGACGGCGCAGGGGCGAAAGCTTCCGGGGCAGGATCGGACGGCGCAGCTGCAGCAGAAAAAGAGCGGCTTCCGGACGGTTTTTCCGCGATGGAATGGGCGCCGGAAAGCGGCAGTTTTTTTATAGAAGAGGCAGAGCTGGCGGCGGCAGAAAAAGCGCTGCGGGAATCGAAGCAGCTTTGCCGCGCAGAGGAGGCAGGGAAAAAAGAGACGCTTTCCTGCGGACGCATCCAAATGTGCGTTGAGCCATGGGACGGCGGCGGGGCAGATCCGCTGGGGCTGGAGGGCTTTGAAATCGGGCTTGGGACAGAAAAGGACGGAGAGGTGCAGATCATGGCGCGGACAAAACAGGGCTTATGCTGGGGAATGCAGAGCCTCCGAAAGCTCTGGGCAGCGTCAGGCGGGAACCTGCCGGCAGGCGTGCTGCGGGACTATCCGCGCTACAGCGTGCGGGGCTTTGGCATTGATGTGGGACGCCGGGCGGTTTCGCTGGAATTTTTGTACCGGGTCGTGGATGCGCTGGCAGAGCAGCGGATGAATACGCTTCTCGTGCATTTAAACGACAATCAGATCATTTCCCAGAGCAGCTACGACGGGACGACGGAGGGCGCGCGGAGCCTGTATGCGGGCTTCCGGCTGGAATCGGAGATAAAAAATGAGGCGGGGGAAGGATTGTCGTCGCAGGATCTTTTTTATACGAAGGAGGAATTTGCGGCGCTCATCGCGTATGGCGCAGACAGGGGCGTGGACGTGGTTCCGGAGATCGACACCCCGGCGCACAGCCTTTCCATTACGAAGCTGTTTCCAAAGCTGGGGCTGAAAAACGACCCGGAGGCGGCAGACCAGCTCGATCTGTCAAAGCCGGAAACGACGGAGCTTGTCAAACAGATCTGGGCGGAATATCTGACCGGCGCGGACGCGGCTTTTGCGGAGGCGAAGGCAGTGCATATCGGAATGGACGAATATTTCGGGGATGCGGACGATTATCTGCGCTACATGGAGGAGCTTTCCGGGTATGTGCAGGAGCTTGCGCCGGACAAAAAGGTGCGGATGTGGGGAAGTCTTTCAGGTGCGGACGGCGACTACAGCAGGATTCCGCGCAGCGTGGAAATGCACGTCTGGGATACGGCGTGGGCGGATCCGGAGGAGATGTATGAAGCGGGCTTTCCAATCATCAATTCGCTCAGCAGCAGCCTGTATCTGATCCCGGGCGGCGGCTATGACCGGCTGGATACGGATTTTCTGGAAAAAAGCTGGCAGCCAAACGTCTTTGAAACGGCGGAGCGCACATGGGAGCTGCCCGCGTATTCGCCCCGGATGCTGGGCGCGTGCTATATGATGTGGAACGACTGGGCTGCGGTAAACGGCGAAAGCATTACGGAGGACGGGCTGTTTGAGCGGTTTGAAGAGCCGCTTGCGGCAATTTCGGAAAAACTGTGGGGATAAATGCCCTGCCTGTCAAGGGTTTTGGAGGAAAGGGTTAAGGACGGGAAGCGATGGAAAAGAAAGAACTGAGTATTTACAGCTTTACGGAGACGGGAAGCGGTCTGGCGGCAGAGCTTTACGCCGGGCTGCAAAGCGCCGGATACACATGCCGCGCCTATGCGCCGGGACGGTTTGCCCAAAAGCGGGGGCTTTTAGGGCTTGCGCCGGACTGGAAGGAGGCGCTGGGAAAAAGCTGGGGGAAGGAAGGGCTTATTTTTATCGGCGCGGCGGGCATTGCGGTGCGGGCAATCGCGCCGTATGTGAAGGACAAGTTCAGCGATCCGCCGGTGGTCGTGCTGGATGAAAAGGGAAGATTCGCGATCCCGCTTCTGTCGGGCCATGTGGGCGGCGGCGTGGAGCTTGCCGGGCTTTTGCAGGAGCTGATCGGGGCAGAGGCGGTGATAACGACGGCGACCGACGTGCAGCAGAAATTTGCGGTGGATGTGTTCGCGGTCAGAAACGGGCTGCTCCTTTCCGGCAGGGAGGAGGCAAAAAATATTTCCGCCTGTATTCTGGAGGGGAAGAAAACCGGGATTTTTTCGGAATTTCCCATGGAAGGGGCAGTGCCCAAGGAGCTGACGGTGTGCGCCAGCCGAAGCGGGCTGGACGCGTGCAGCGGCAAAATCGTGGTCTGCCAGCGGTTTCCGCAGAAAAAGGAAAGCGGCGTGCTCTATCTTTTTCCGAAAAATGTGTATGTGGGGATGGGCTGCAGACGGGGCGTGGAAAAGGAGAGCCTTGTCCGGGAGCTGGATCGTGTCCTTTCGGAAAACGGGCTTTTGCGAAAGCAGGTGCGCGCGGTCGGGAGCATTGACTTAAAAAAAGACGAAGCAGGGCTGATCGGGCTGGCAGAGGAGCTGGGCGCAGCGTTTCGGACTTTTTCCGCAGAGGAGCTGGAAGCGGCAGGGGCGGTCAGCGCGCCGTCGGAATTTGTGCGGCAGGTCACGGGGGTGGACAACGTGTGCGAACGCGCCGCCCGGCTGCTGTGCCCGGAGGGACTCATGCTGCAGAAAAAAGTAAAGCTGGACCGGTGTACGGCAGCGCTCGTATGTGGGCAGCTAACGCTTCGGTTTGAGAGGAAGGAAGGGCGCGCAGAATGAAGCGGATTTTGATTTTTTCGGGAACGACGGAGGGACGGAAGCTGGCGGAGCATCTGAGCGGCAGGGCAGCTGAGGTTTTTGTGAGCGTGGCGACGGAATACGGAAAGGCGTGCATGGAGGAGGGCGGAAATATCCGGATCCTTTCGGGACGGATGGATCGGGAGGCAATGGAAGCGTTCCTTGAAAAAATGCGGATCGGGCTGGTCGTGGACGCCACCCATCCGTTTGCGGCAGAGGTAACGCGCAACATCCGTCAGGCGTGTGAGCAGACGGGAACGGAATATGTCCGGTGCCTGCGGGAGGCGGGCGGTCAGGCAGAGGGCGCGGTGCTTGCAGACAGCGTGCCGGAAGCGGTTTCCTATCTGGAACAGACGCAGGGGAATATCCTGATCGCGACGGGCAGCAAGGAATTAAAGGAATATACGAGGATCCCCGGCTATCGGGAGCGCTGTTATGCCCGGGTGCTTTCGACGCTTGCTTCGGTGGAGGAAAGCGTCGGGCTGGGCTTTGAGGGAAAGCACCTGATCGCCATGCAGGGGCCGTTTTCAAAGGAATTAAACCTTGCGCTGCTGCGCCAGACAAAGGCGGCATATTTTGTGACGAAGGAGTCCGGCAAAACCGGGGGCTTTTCGGAGAAGGCAGAGGCGGCGCGGGAGGCGGGCGCGGTGCTCGTCGTAGTCGGGCGGCCAAAGGAGAGCGGGAAAACGCTGGAAGAAACGATGCGTTTTCTGGATGGTTATATATTGTAATGCGTCCGGGCTTCGTCAGCGTCCGGCTCCGGACAGCCCTGTGCTGTTTGCAAATTCTCCTTCGCTCGCCAGTCGGCTGGCGGAAAATTCCTGCCGCACGGCGGCTGCCCGGAGCCGGACGCTGGCGCAGGAGACGCCAGCAGCGTATAAATTTGTATCAGATACATTTGAATATTTAAAAAGAAAAAGATTTTTGATATAATTAGAATGAAAAATTATAGAAAGCCGGATTTGGAAAAGCTTTAAAAGATGCCGTCCGAAAAAAGGCGGCAGGGGAACCGGGTGGGAATCCCGGACAATACCCGTTGCTGTATTGGAGTAGCGTTATTTCATGAGGTCACTGTAAGCATGCTTATGGGAAGGCGAAGTAACGTGTTTGATGCCTAAGTCAGAACACCCGCTTTTAAAGGAATCCGGAAGGTTACGGGAATATGACCAGGCAAGCATCCTCTTCGGGATCTTTTGACAGCCTGGAATATTTCAGGGAATGCTGACAGAATCAGCAAATTTGTCAAAAGAAAGGAAGAGAACGCAAATGACAAAAAAACAGAATCTATTGTGGAAAGCAAGTATCGCGTTCGCGGTACTGTTTTCTGTCGCGCCGGTTTCCAACGCGATGCACATTATGGAGGGGTATCTTCCGCCGTCATGGTGTGTCGCATGGGGAGCGGTCTGCCTGCCGTTTCTGATTGCAGGATTTTTTTCCATACAGAAAATTTTAAAACAGAATAGAAAAGCACTGCTGCTTCTGGCGATGTCGGGAGCCTTTGTGTTCGTGATCTCCTCGCTTAAGATCCCGTCCGTGACGGGAAGCTGCTCCCATATGACGGGGACGGGGCTTGCGGCGATCCTTTTTGGTCCCGGCGTGGCGGGCGTGCTCGGTCTGATCGTGCTTTTGTTTCAGGCGATCCTTCTGGGGCACGGCGGGCTGACGACGCTTGGAGCCAATACGTTTTCCATGGCGGTCGCAGGGCCTTTGGCAGCGTTTGTGGTTTATCGGATTGGCAAAAAGCTGAAATGGAACCGGAAGGCAGCGGTATTTTGCGCGGCGTTTGCGGGGGATCTGTTCACCTACTGCGTGACGAGCCTGCAGCTTGCCATAGCATATCCGTCGGAGGCAGGCGGTATCGGCGCTTCCGCAGTGAAGTTTCTGGGGATTTTTGCACCGACGCAGCTGCCCCTTGCGGTAATGGAGGGGCTGCTTACGGTCATCATCCTCATTGCGCTGGAATCCTACGCGAAGCCGGAGTTAAAGGCGGTCGGTTTTTTAAAGGAGGTGCAGGAATGACAAAAAGAAATAAAAGGCTTGTGTGGATTTTGCTGATGATCACAGTGCTTCTTGCGGCAGTTCCGCTCCTTACGCTTAAAGATGCGGAATTTGGCGGCTCGGACGACGCGGGCAGCGTAATGATCGAAGAGATTGAGGAAGGATATGAGCCGTGGTTTACGCCGGTGGCGGAAAGCTTCCTCGGAAAAGAGATCCCCGGCGAGGTGGAATCGCTCCTGTTCTGCGTCCAGACGGGGATCGGCGTGGGCGTGATCGCATTTTGCATGGGACGTCTTGTGGAACGGAAGAAGTGGCAGAATGACAGGCATTGACAAATGGAGCTATTCCTCGGGGCTTTCCCATGTGAGCCCGGAGGAAAAGTTCGCTTATGCGGCGGCGACGATGCTCGTGTGCGTCGTGAGCCGTTCCGTGCTGGCGGCGGGGATCGCGCTTGCCGCGAGCGCTTTCCTGAATGTGAAAAAAGGGAAAATGCCTGCAGGGCGCTATCTGCGGTTTTTGATGGTTCCGCTGGCATTTCTGGTTTTGAGCACGCCTGCGGTGTTCGTCAATGTTTCGGAAACGCCGATGGACGCCTATGCCGTTGCGGTGGGGCATTTTTATATTACATCGAGCAGGCGCGGGATTTTAAACGGGATGCAGATGATCCTGACGGCGATGGCGTCGATCTCCTGCCTGTATGTGCTTTCGCTCAATACGCCCATGACGGAGATACTGGATGTGTTAAAAAAGCTCCATGTCCCGGCGGTACTGATTGAGCTGATGCTTCTGACCTACCGGTTTATTTTTATTTTGCTGGAGGAGGCAAGGGCGGTGCTGACGGCGCAGAAGGCGAGGCTTGGGAACCGGGACGTCAAAACCGCGGTGCGCTCTTTCGGGCAGATGGCGTCGGTGCTGTTTGTGCGGGCGTTAAAGCGTTCGGACGCGCTGTATCATGCGATGGAAGCACGCTGCTATGACGGGCTGCTTAAGGTATTGGGGAAAAAATATGCGGTGAGCCGGCGGCGGGTATGGGTGCTTGCAGGATTTGAGGCGCTTTTGGCTGCGGCAGCCGTTTGGGAGAAACTGCTATGACGGATGAAATTATTTTAGAGGCGGAGGACGTCTGGTATTCTTATGAGGACGACGGCAGCTTCGCCCTGCGGGGGCTGGATGTGCGGATCAAAAAGGGCAGCAGGGTGGCATTTGTGGGAGCGAACGGCTCCGGGAAATCGACGTTTTTTCTGTGCTGCAACGGCATTTTAAGGCCGCAGAAGGGAACGATCCGGTTTCATGGAAAGCCGCTGCGGTATACGAAAAAGGAGCTGCTTTCCCTGCGGGCAAAGGTTGGGATCGTTTTTCAGGATCCGGATAACCAGTTGTTTTCGGCGAGCGTGAGGCAGGAGATCTCCTTTGGGATCTTAAATCTCGGCGCAGGCGAAACAGAGGCGGCAGAGGCGGTTGACCGGGTGATGGAGGAGATGGAGATCACGCCGTTTCAGGATCAGCCGGTGCACGCGCTCAGTGGCGGGCAGAAAAAACAGGTGTCCATCGCGGACGTCCTGGTTATGAAGCCGGAGATCGTCATTTTGGACGAGCCTGCGGCGGCGCTGGATCCGAAGCACGACCGGCTCGTAAAAAAGCTGCTTGCAGGGCTGACCGGGCAGGGGATCACGGTTATCGTTTCGACCCACGATATGGATTATGCCTACAGCTGGGCGGATGAGATCGTGCTTCTGGGCGGCGGACGGGCGCTTTGTCAGGGAAGTCCGCAAAAGGTGTGCCAGAAAAAGGAGCTGCTTGCAGAGAATAATCTGGAGCAGCCGCAGCTTTTGCGGCTGTCCGACTGCCTGAAAAGACACGGCGTGATCGGCGGGGACGCACAGCCTGCGCGGACGTGGGAGGAGCTTGAGGCGCAGCTTTCGTAAGCATAAGCATATGGTTTTGGAAAACAGGATCGGAGGAGTGTGAGCATGAAAAAGAAGGCGATTTTGGCGGTAAGCTTCGGGACAAGCCATCTGGATACGATGGAAAAGACGATACAGGTGCTGGAGGATCAGATCCGGGAGACGTTTCCGGACTATTTGGTGTACCGGGCGTTTACGAGCGGGATCATTTTAAAAAAGCTGGAACGCGAAAACGGGCTTGTGTTTGACAACGTGCGTCAGGCGATGGAGCGGATGAAGCGCGACGGGGTTACGGAGGTGATCGTCCAGCCGACCTATATCATCAACGGCGTGGAATATGACTGGATGCGTGCGGACGTGGAAGCCTGCCGGGAGCTGTTTGAAACGGTGCGGCTGGGAGCGCCGCTTTTATCCGCTCCCGACGATTATAAAAAGACGGCGCACGCGGTCATGGAATCGGTGGAGCTTGCGCCGGACGAGTGCCTGATCCTGATGGGGCACGGGACGGATCATCCGGCAAACAGCGCCTATCCGGCGATGGAATACACGCTGCAGGCGCTGGGCTATGACCGGATCCACATGGCGACCGTGGAGGGCTTTCCGGAATTAAAGGACGTGATGGGAAAGCTCCGGAACCGGAAGATCAAAAAGGCGGTGCTTCTGCCGTTCATGCTCGTGGCGGGGGATCATGCCAAAAACGATATGGCGGGCGATGAGGATTCGTGGAAATGCGAGCTGGAAGAGGCGGGCTATGAGGTGCATCCGATTTTGAAAGGGCTCGGGGAGCTTCCCGGGATCCGGCGTATTTTTATCGAGCATATTGAGGCGGCAGTGTGAGAGATGACAGAGATTGGGACGGTCTGGAAAAACCGGAAGAAGCTGCGGATGGGATATACCACGGGAAGCTGTGCGGCGGCTGCGGCAAAGGCTGCGGCGCGGATGCTTTTTTCCGGGGAAAGGGTCAGTCAGGTGTCACTGATGACGCCCAAGGGGATCCTGTTGGAGCTGGATATTGAGGAGATCACATACAGCCCGCAGGCGGTCAGCTGCGGGGTGCGCAAGGATGCGGGGGACGACCCGGACGTGACAAACGGGCTTTTGATCTGCGCGAAGGCAGAAAAGACAGAAGGGACGGGGATCGTTCTGGACGGCGGTACAGGAGTCGGCAGGGTGACGCGCAGGGGGATGGAGCAGGCGGTCGGCGAGGCGGCGATCAACAGGGTTCCCCGGCAGATGATCACAGAAGCGGTAACGGGCGAATGTGAAAAATACGGCTATACCGGCGGGCTTTTCGTCGAGATCTTTATTCCCGGCGGGGAAGAGGTCGCAAAGCGGACGTTTAACCCGAGGCTCGGGATACAGGGCGGGCTTTCCGTGCTGGGGACGAGCGGCATCGTGGAGCCGATGAGTGAAAAGGCGCTGACGGATACGATTTTTCTGGAAATGAAGCTGCTTCGGGCAGACGGCTATGACAGCTGCTATCTTGTGCCGGGAAATTACGGAAGCGATTTTTTGAGGGAGGAGCTGGGCTATGACGGAAGGCTTTCGGTCAAGTGCAGCAACTACATCGGAGAGGCGCTGGACTACGCTGCAGAGCTTGGGATGCGGGAGATTTTGCTGATCGGCCATGTGGGAAAGCTGATCAAGCTGGCGGCGGGCGTGATGAACACCCATTCCAGAGAGGCGGACTGCCGGATGGAGGTGCTTGCCTCCCACGCGGCGATGGCGGGCGCAGACCGGGCGCTTGTGTGCAGGATCATGGACTGCATCAATACGACGGAGGCGATCGGTCTTTTGATCGAAAACGGGCTGCTTGAGGCGGTGATGCAGACCGTGATGAAAAAGGTCGCCTTTTATCTGGATCACAGGTGCGGGGGCGCGGTCAGGGCAGAGGCGATCCTTTTTTCCAGCGAGCACGGGATCCTCGGAAAGACAGGGGAAGCGGATCTGCTTCTGGAAAAGATCAGGGGCGGCGGGAAGCCGGAACGAGAACGGGAAACAGAGCAGCAAAGAGAGCAGCAGGCAGAACAAGAAACAGAACAGCAGACAGAGCAGGGGAGAGCAGGGCGATGAAAGGAACATTTTACGGAATCGGGGTAGGGCCGGGGGATCCGGAGCTTGTGACGTTAAAGGCGCTGCGGATCATGGAAGCGTGTCAGGCGATCGTCCTGCCGGTGTCCGCCGCAGATTTTACGGAGGCTGTGTATGACGCAGGCGGGAAGGACGGGGCATATGCAGGGCTTTTGGAAAACTGCGTGGCTTACCGGATCGCGGTCGGGGCGGGGGCGAGGCTTGCAGACAAGCCGAAGCTTTATGTGCCGATGCCGATGATCAAGGACAGGGAAAGGCTTTGTGAGGCGCACGATCAGGGCGCGGTAGAAACGGCGCGGCTTCTGGATCAGGGCATGGACGCAGCGTTTCTGACGCTGGGGGATCCGACGGTCTATTCCACCTGTATGTATGTCCATAAACGGATCAAGGCGATGGGATATGATACGGTGATCGTGCCGGGCGTGCCGTCATTTTGCGCGGCGGCTGCGGCTTTGGATGAAAGCCTTGTGGAAAACAGGGACGAGCTGCACGTGATCCCGGCGTCCTACGGGATTGAAGAGGCGTTAAGGCTGCCCGGCACAAAGGTGCTGATGAAGGCGGGGAAAAAGGTTCCCTATGTCAAAGAGGCGGTAAGGGCGCAGCAGCTGGAAGTGAGCATGGTGGAAAACTGCGGCATGGATACGGAAAAAAGATATGCCTCGGCAGAGGAAATCCCGGATCAGCCCAGCTACTATTCCTTATTTATCATAAAAGAGTAATCGGAGAAAAAACATGATAGCATTTGTAGGAGCAGGCCCCGGGGCGGAGGATCTGATCACCGTGCGCGGGCAGCGGTATTTAAAGGAGGCAGACGTCATCATTTATGCGGGATCCCTCGTAAATCCCCGTCTGCTGGACGTAAAAAAAGAAGGCTGCGAGGTATACAACAGCGCCTATATGACGCTGGAAGAGGTAATGGAGGTGATGATCGCCGGGGAGCGCGCCGGAAAAAAGGTCGTGCGCCTGCATACGGGCGATCCGTGCCTTTACGGGGCGATCCGGGAGCAGATGGATCTTCTGGATAAAGAGCAGATCGCGTATGAGGACTGTCCGGGCGTGAGCTCTTTTTGCGGAGCGGCGGCAGCGCTCAAAGCAGAGTATACGCTCCCGGACGTTTCCCAGTCGGTCGTGATCACGAGAATGGCTGGCAGGACGCCGGTGCCGGAGCGGGAATCCATCCGCAGCTTTGCGCAGCATCAGGCGACGATGGTTGTTTTTTTGAGCACGGGAATGCTCGATAAGCTGCAGGAGGAGCTGCAGGCGGGCGGCTATCCGGCGGACACCCCGGCGGCGATCGTCTATAAGGCGACGTGGCCGGAGGAAAAGGTGCTGCACTGTCAGGTATCCTCGCTGGCGCAGTGTGCGGCTGAGGCGGGCGTGACAAAGACCGCGCTCATCATCGTGGGAAGGATCCTTGGGGAGGAGTATGAACGGTCGCTTCTGTATCATCCGGAATTTACGACGGAGTTCCGGCGGGGGAGAAAGGAAGAAAAGAGCCATGAATAAGGTATATGTGGTAGGGCTTGGACCGGGGGCGGGCAGCCAGATGACCGGGGAGGCGCAGGCGGTTTTGGAGCGCTGCGACGTGATCATCGGCTATACGGTATATGTGGATCTGGTCAGGGAGCAGTTCCCCGGAAAAGAATTTCTGACAACCCCGATGAAGCAGGAGGCAAAGCGGTGCCGGATGGCGTTTGAGCTGGCGCGGCAGGGAAAACGGACGGCGATGATCTGCAGCGGCGACGCGGGCGTGTACGGAATGGCGGGGCTGATGTACGAGGTCGGCAGGGAATTTCCGGATACGGAGGTGGAGATCGTTGCGGGCATCACGGCGGCGGTCGGCGGGGCGGCGGTTCTGGGAGCGCCGCTGACGCACGATTTTGCGGTCATCAGCTTAAGCGACCTTTTGACCCCGTGGGAAACGATCGAAAAGCGCATCCGCGCGGCGGCGATGGCGGATTTTGTGATCTGCCTGTACAATCCGTCCAGCAGGAAGCGCCATGACTATCTGGAAAAAGCGTGCGCCATGATGCTGGAATACAAAAGCCCGGACACGGTCTGCGGGATCGTAAAGCAGATCGGGCGGGACGGGGAGAGCAGCCGGATCCTGACGCTTGCAGAGCTGAAAAATACGGAAGTGGATATGTTTACGACAGTGTTTATCGGAAACGAACAGACAATGGAGCTTGACGGACATATGGTAACGCCGAGAGGGTATCGGGATGTGTGAAGCAAAAAGGATCGTTTATCTGGTCGGCGCCGGGATGGGAACGCCCGGCGGCATGACGCAGGAGGCAAAAGAGGCTTTGGAAGGCTGCAACTGCATTCTGGGCGCAAAGCGGCTGACTGCGCCCTTTGAAGAGGGAAGCGCGCCCTGCCATGCGCTGTATGAGCCGGAAAAGATCCGGGCGTATCTGGACGGACACCCGGAGGTTATAAAGGCGGGCATCGTGCTTTCCGGCGACACCGGCTTTTACAGCGGGGCAAAGAAGCTGGAAGAGGCGCTTTCGGACGGTTATGAGATCCGGCGGATCCCCGGCATTTCGTCGGTTGTGTATCTGGCGGCGGCGCTCCACGTTTCGTGGGAGGACGCGGCGCTTGTGAGCCTGCACGGAAGACGGCAGAACTGGATCTATGAGGTGGTGCACAACGCCCGCACGTTTCTGCTTCTGGGCGGGAACCGCGCCGGGGAAAGGATCGGGGAAAAGCTGCGCCATTACGGGCTGGGGGACGTTACGGTTTTTGTCGGGAAAAACTTTTCCTACCCGGACGAGAAGATTTTTTCCAGAAAAGGATCGGAGCTTTCGGAAGAAGAGACAGAGGGGCTGTGCGTGCTCTGCATTGAAAATCCGGGCTGGGAGCGGCATACGGCGATCCATGTGCCGGACGGGGCGTTTCTGCGCGGAAGCGTGCCCATGACGAAGGAGGAGGTGCGCACAGTCTGCATCGCAAAGCTGCGGCTGACAAAGGATGCGGTTTTGTACGACGTGGGCGCAGGAACCGGCTCGGTGTCGGTGGAGGCAGCGCTGCAGGGCGGCGGCATCCGGGTGTATGCGGTCGAAAAAAATCCGGAGGGCGTCGATCTGATCCGAAGGAACGCGCAGAAATTCCGGACGGACGCGGTGCAGGCGGTGGAAGGGAACGCGCCGGAGGCATTGGAGCAGCTGGAAGCGCCGACGCACGTTTTCATCGGCGGCAGCAGCGGCAATTTAAAGGAGATCATCCGGACGGTCAGGGCAAAAAATGAAAAGGCAAGGATCGTCCTGACGGCGATTTCCCTCGACACGATGGCGGAGGTCATGGACGCGGTCAAAACAGGGCTTCTGCGGGAGCCGGAGATCGTGCAGATGTCCGTGGCAAAGTCGAGAAAGCTGGGCGCGCACCACATGATGACCGGACAGAACCCGATCTATATCGTTTCGGAGGCAGAGGGATGAAAACACCGGCAATTTTGATCGCCGCCCCGGGCAGCGGGAGCGGGAAAACGATGATCTCCTGCGGGCTGATGGCGAGCTTTTTAAAGCGGGGGAAAAAGGTGGTTTCCTGCAAATGCGGTCCGGATTACATCGACCCGATGTTCCACCGGGAGGTGGTGGGCGTGGATTCCCAGAACCTGGATCTGTTTTTTTATGAAAAGGAACGGCTGAAAAGCCTGTATGCAGCCCATGCAGCCGGCGCAGATCTGGCGGTGGCGGAGGGCGTAATGGGCTACTACGACGGAATGGGCGTCGATACAGGGCGGGCAAGCTCCTACGATGTGGCGGGGACGCTGGGGCTGCCGGTGATCCTGATCGTTCCGGCAAAGGGCGCAGCGCTGTCTTTGGCGGCGGTGGTGCGCGGCATGATCGAGTTTATGCCCGACAGCAATATCCGGGGGATTCTGTTAAACCGGGTGTCCGGGATGCTTTATCCGAAGCTGAAGACAATGCTGGAGGCAGAGCTTTTAAAGGCGGGACATCACAACGTCAGGATGGTCGGCTATGTGCCGGAGCATGAGGCGTTTGCCATGGGAAGCCGCCATCTGGGGCTTGTGACGCCGCAGGAGATCGAGGGACTGAAGGAGCAGCTTGACCGGGCAGGAAGCGTTCTGGCAGAGACGGTGGATCTGGACAGCCTGTATGCGATCGCGGAGAGCGCAGAAGAGCTGCCTGATCTGCCGGAGCAGGCAGAGGCAGCACGGCGGGAAAAAATTGCCGGGCGGGAAAGAATTGCCGGGCGGGAGGTCTTGATCGGCGTGGCGCGGGACGCAGCGTTCTGCTTTTACTATAAGGAAAATCTGGAGCTTTTGAAAAAGCTGGGCGCGCGGCCGGTATTTTTCAGCCCGCTGGCGGATGAGAAGCTGCCGGAGGGAATTGGCGGCATTTTGCTTGGCGGCGGCTATCCGGAGCTGTATGCAGAACGGCTGAGCAAAAACCGGGCGCTCCTTTTGGAAATCCGGGAAAAGCTTGGGCAGGGGATGCCCTGCCACGCGGAGTGCGGCGGCTTTTTATATCTGCACGAGGGCTTGCGGGATCCGGACGGCGTCCGCTGGGAGATGGCGGGCGTGATTCCGGGCGAGGCATATCCGCAGGGAAAGCTGGTGCGGTTCGGTTACATTACCGTGCGGGGAGAAACGGACGGCGCCTTTTTGAAAAAAGGGGAAACGATCCGGGGACATGAGTTCCACTACTGGGACAGCACGGACAACGGCAGGGACGCAAGGGCGTTTAAGCCGGACGGGAAGCGCAGCTGGGAGTGCGTGCATATGAAAAACAGCCTGTTTGCAGGCTTCCCCCATCTGGCGTATCCGTCGGAGCCGGCGTTTGCAGAGCGGTTTGTGAAAGCTGCGGCATGGTGGCAGGAAAATGGGGAAAAAGGGGCATACGCTCCGGAATGAGGAAGAAAATGACACTGGAAGAGATCAGGGAAGCGGTAAAGCCGCTGGATGAAATAAGCATGGAAAAGGCGCGCGTCCACTGGATGAAGGTGGCAAAGCCGCTGTTCAGCTTAGGAAAGCTCGAGGACGTTGTGGTGCGCATGGCGGGGATCAAGGGCACGGCGGATTATGAGCTGAAAAAAAGGGCGCTTGTCATCATGTGTGCGGACAACGGCGTGGTGGAGGAGGGCGTGACGCAGACCGGACAGGAAGTGACGGCTGTTGTGGCGGACAATTTCACGAAGGGAAAAACGTGCACGAGCGTAATGGGAGAGCTTGCGGGCGTGGAGCTGTTTCCCGTGGACATCGGCATGGCGTCGGACGTGCCTTCGGTCACAAAAAAGGCGGACAAGGTAGCATATGGCACGAAAAATCTGCTGAAAGAGCCTGCCATGACGAGAGAGCAGGTATGGCAGGCAGTGGGCGTCGGCATCGAAAAGGTGCGCCGCTTAAAAGAGCAGGGCTATGGCATCGTGGCAACCGGGGAAATGGGGATCGGGAACACCACGACGAGCAGCGCGGCGGCAGCCGTCCTTTTGGGGCTCCCGGCAGAGCAGATGACCGGACGGGGCGCGGGTTTGAGCGCGGAAGGGCTGGAACGGAAGGTTGCGGTCATAAAGGCTGCGGTCAAAAAACACCGCCCGGATCCAAAGGATCCGCTGGACGTGCTGGCAAAGGTAGGCGGTTTGGACATTGCCGGGCTTGCCGGCGTCTTTTTGGGCGGGGCGCTGTACCGGATCCCGGTCGTGGTGGACGGCTTTATTTCGTCGGTGGCGGCGCTGTGCGCGGCGCGGATGGTACCGCTTGCAAAAGAGTATATGATCTGCTCCCATGTTTCCAAAGAGCATGCGGGCAAATGCCTGCTGGATGCGCTGGGGCTCTCCCCGTTTCTGACCTGTGACATGAGCCTCGGGGAAGGCAGCGGGGCGGTGGCGGCGATGCCGCTTCTGGACATGGGGCTTGCGGTTTATCACAGGATGGCGACGTTTGAAACCGTAAAAATTAAACAGTACGAGGTATTATCATGAAGCTTTTTGGGGCGATGGCGATCGGCATTTCCATGTATTCCAAGATTCCGATGCCGCGGGTGGAATGGAACAAAGAAAATATGAAGTATGCGATCTGCTTTTTTCCGCTGGTGGGTGCGGTGATCGGCGTCGTGCAGACACTTCTGGGGACGTTTCTTCTGACGCATACCGGCTGCGGGAAGCTGTTTTTTGCGGGGATCATGACGATCGTGCCGATCCTGATCAGCGGCGGCATCCATATGGACGGGCTGCTGGACACGTTTGACGCCCTCAGCTCCTATGCGGACAGGGAAAAAAAGCTGGAAATCTTAAAGGATTCCAGAGCCGGGGCATTCGCCGTTTTAGGGCTGGGCGTATATCTGGTGGCGAGCCTTGCGGTGTGGAGCGAGATCACGGCGGACATGCTGCCGGTCATCGGGGCAGGCTATGTCTGCTCCCGGGCGCTGAGCGGGCTGTCGGTGCTGTTTTTTAAGCCTGCGAAAAAGGACGGGCTCGGACGGACGTTTCAGGATCAGGCGCATAAAAGAAACGCGGGGATCGTGCTTTTGCTCTGGCTGGCAGGGGCGCTGGCAGCAATGCTTGCCGCATCCCCCGTCATGGGGCTTGCCGCTGCCGCCGCCGCTTTTGCAACATTTTTCTACTATAAAAAGATGGCGATGAAGCAGTTCGGCGGAATGACAGGGGATCTGGCAGGATATTTTCTGCAGCTGTGCGAGCTGTTTCTGGCGGGTGCGGTGCTTGCAGGAGGTCTTGTGTGACGCTCCGGAAAGAGAATCGTGTAAAAAATAAGCCTGATGGCTTCTTTTTTACACGGCTATTTGTGCCGGAGCGTCACAAATAGCTTTGATGGGAAACGGGAAATCGCATTTGCAATTTCCCGTCCCCGCCGTCGCTGACGCTCCGGAAAGAGGAGAGTATGAAGATACGTTTGATCAGGCATTTTGCCACGGCGGGAAATCTGGAACGGCGCTATATCGGGCGGACGGACGAGCCGATTTTAACGCCCGCGCCCGGAAAGCAGGGGAGCCTTGGAAAACCGGAATACATCGTGTCCAGCCCGATGCTTCGGTGCCGGCAGACGGCGGAGGTGTTGTTTGGCAGAGAGCCGGACGCGGTCTGCAGCCTGCTTTGCGAAACGGATTTCGGAACCTTTGAAGGCAAAAACTACGAAGAATTAAAGGATGACCCGGACTATCAGAAATGGCTGGATTCCAACGGGACAACCGCCTTTCCGGGAGGCGAAGGGCGCGTAGAATTTGCAGGGCGGACGTGCCGGGGCTTCGAGGAAATGGCCGGAAGGCTGATCGGGCTGGGCTGTCGGGATGCGGCATTTGTGGTGCACGGCGGCACGATCATGGCGGTCTTATCAAATTATGCAAAGGAAAGCGGCAGCTTTTACGACTGGCAGACGGCAAACGGGACGGGCTTTTTAGCAGAGCTTGACGAGGCAGAATGGCTGTCGGGGAAAAAGCGGCTGACGGAGATCGAAACATTATGATGACTTTATATGCATGTATTACGGGCTTTGTGCTGGACGCCCTGTTTGGGGATCCGTACTGGCTGTATCATCCGGTGCGGATGATCGGGAAGCTGATCTCATTTCTGGAAAATCCCCTGCGAAAGGCAGCGGGGGACAGCCCCCAAAAGCAGCTGGCGGCAGGGTGTGTTTTATGGGTTCTGGTCGTATCGGTGAGCACGGCGGTTCCTGCGCTCCTTTTGTGGGGAGCGGCACAGGTGCACCGGGGGCTTGTGTTTGCGCTGGAAAGCTTCTGGTGCTATCAGATCCTGGCGGCGCGCTCCCTTTCCAAAGAGAGCATGAAGGTGTATCAAAAGCTTGAGGAGAAGGATCTGGCAGGCGCGCGCCATGCGGTTTCGATGATCGTCGGCAGGGATACGGAGCGTCTGGACGAGGTGGGCGTTGCAAAGGCGGCGGTGGAGACTGTGGCGGAAAACACCTCGGACGGAGTGACCGCGCCGCTGCTGTTTTTGATGCTGGGCGGCCCGGCTGTCGGTTTTTTATACAAGGCAGTGAATACAATGGATTCGATGCTGGGCTATAAAAATGAGAAAAACCTGTATTTCGGAAGGGCGGCGGCAAAGCTGGATGATGTGTTCAACTATATCCCCGCAAGGATCTCGGCGCTTCTGATGATCGCCGGGGCATTCCTGACGGGGATGGACGCCGAAAATGCGGCAAAAATTTACCGGCGGGACAGAAGAAATCACGCAAGCCCGAACTCCGCGCAGACCGAATCGGTGTGCGCCGGGGCGCTGCGGGTGCAGTTGGCGGGAGACGCATGGTATTTCGGAAAGCTCCATAAAAAGCAGACGATCGGGGATGCTCTCAGACCGGTGGAGCCGGAGGACATCCGGCGCTCGATTATGCTGATGTATACCACTTCTCTGCTGATGCTCCTTTTATGCGGCGGCATCCGGTTTTTGTTCCTGCGCCTGCTTCTGCTGTGACCGGGCTGATCCGCCGTCTGTGCCGCGCTGCGCCGGGGACGCGCGGCACAGACGGCGGATCAGCCCAGAGAGGTTTTGAAGCGGCAGCATTCGGTTCCTGTTCCTGCACTTGTTCTTATTGTAAAAACGGCGGCGCCTTTTTCCCTGCCGCCGCTGTATGGAAGTCCGCCCTGCCCCGGTATGCCCCCTGCCCTGCGCGGTCTGCGTGCGCCTGTGGGCTCTGAGGCGGATGACTTTTCGAGCGAAGGGGAATTTGCAAAACGGGCAAGCCTGTCCGGCAGGGCGGACGGGTCTTGTCTGAGCGCGGCTTGCCCGCGCGAGTTTGACCGTCGGCTCTGCGCCCCGGGCAGGCTTGGCTGTTTTGGCTCGAATTCCCTGTGAGCGAAGACGGAAATCCGCCGCAGAGCCCACAGGCGCACGCAGACCGCGCAGGGCAGGGGGCATACCGGGGCAGGGCGAGACAGACCGGACGGGAGCTACCACTAATGAGGAGGAAAACGACATGGAGTATTTGCATGGCGGAGATATTTATACATATGAGGGTGTGACCGACTACTCGGTGAATTTAAACCCGCTTGGCCCGAGTGAGCAGATGCTGGCGGCGATGCGGGAGAGCCTGACGCACGCGGGCGAATACCCGGACAGCAGATGCAGTGCCCTGCGCCGGGCGCTGGCGGCAGATCTGGGGATCCCGGAGGACTTTCTGATCTTCGGAAACGGCGCGGCGGAGCTGATCTTTCTGGCGGCATGGGCGTTAAAGCCCAAAAAGGCGGTGCTGACGCTTCCGGCATTTACGGAATACCGCCGGGCGCTTGTATCGGCGGGCTGCAGCTGCATCACAGACGATCGGATGCGGGAGGAAAATCACTTCCGGCTGGAAGAAAGCTATTTGGAGCTTTTGACGGATGATGTGGACATGATCATCCTGTGCTCGCCGGACAATCCCAGCGGAGGCGTGATCCCGAAGGATCTGCTTGTCCGGATCGTGAAAAAATGCAGCGAGCATCAGATCATGATGGTTCTGGACGAATGTTTTGTGGAATTTCTGGATGAACCGGAGAAGCAGACCCTTTTGCAGGAATGCTTTGGGACAGGGCAGCTTCTGATTCTCAGGGCGTTTACGAAGATCAGCGCGGTTCCGGGGGTGCGGATCGGCTATGCCGTTACCTCGAACCGGGAGTTGCTTGAAAAAATGGAGGAAAACCGGCAGCCGTGGAGCGTGTCGTGCGTGGCGCAGGCAGCCGGGCTTGCGGCGCTTGGGGAAAAGGAACGCTGGGAAGAGACGCGGGAATTGATCAGAAAAGAGCGCGCATGGCTGGAAGGGCAGCTTACCCAAATTGGGGCAGAATGGTTCCCGTCAGAGGTCAATTATATTTTATTAAAGAGCCCGTACCCGCTGTTTGAGCTGCTTTTGGAACAAAAGCTTCTGATCCGGGACTGTTCCAATTACAAGGGGCTGACAAAGGGCTATTACCGGATCGCGGTCAGAACGCGGCAGGACAATGAGAAGCTGGTGCGGGCGCTTGCGCGCATTTACGGAAGCAAGGAGCAGTGCCCCTGCTCCGGAACGGAGGAATAATATGGCGTCACCGATCATGATACAGGGAACGATGTCGAACGTGGGAAAGAGCGTTCTGACAGGCGGCTTATGCAGGGTGTTCCGTCAGGACGGCTATAAGGTCGCGCCGTTTAAGTCGCAGAATATGGCGCTCAATTCCTATATCACAAAGGACGGGCTGGAAATGGGACGGGCGCAGGTCATGCAGGCGGAGGCGGCGGGCATCGAGCCGGAGGCGCTGATGAACCCCATTTTGTTGAAGCCCACAAATGATACGGGATCTCAGGTAATCTTAAACGGTGAGGTGCAGGGCGTGATGTCCGCGATGGAATATTTCCGTCATAAAAAGGACTATGTGCCGCATATCATGGACGCTTACCGGAAGCTGGACGAACGCTTTGACATCATTGTGATCGAGGGCGCGGGAAGCCCGGCGGAGATCAATTTAAAGAGCGAAGACATCGTTAACATGGGAATGGCGGAAATGGCGGACGCGCCGGTGCTTCTGGCAGGGGACATCGACCGGGGCGGCGTATTTGCACAGATCGTCGGCACGATCGAGCTTTTGGAGGAGTATGAAAGGCGCAGGATCAAGGGGACGGTCATCAATAAGTTTCGGGGGGACAAGGAGATCCTAAAGCCGGGGCTTCGGATGCTGGAAGAAAAAACGCATATCCCGGTATGCGGCGTCGTGCCGTATTTCCATCTGGATATTGACGAGGAGGACAGTTTGAGCGAGCGCTTCGCCTGCAGCGGCAAAAAAGGGCTTGCAGATGTGGCGGTTATCCGCTTCCCGAGGATTTCAAATTTTACCGACCTGATGCCTCTGGAAGCGATGGATGAGATCGGCGTGCGGTATGTGCGGACGCCGGAGGAGTTTGGGACGCCCGACGCGGTCATCCTTCCGGGCAGCAAAAATACGATGGCGGATCTGCGCTGGATGCGGGAATCCGGTCTGGAAGCAAAGGTGCTGCGCCACGCTTCTGCCGGGAAAACGGTATTTGGGATCTGCGGCGGCTATCAGATGATGGGCGAGCTGTTAAGCGACCCGGAAAAGGTGGAGGAAGGCGGAACCATGAGGGGAATGGGGCTTTTGCCGGTGCGCACCGTATTTGCCGCGCAAAAGACGAGAACCCGCGTGCATGGCAGCTTCGAGGGGATGCAGGGCAGCTTAAAGGGGCTTTCCGGCGCAGCGCTGGAGGGCTATGAGATCCACATGGGGACGACGGAGGATACAAAGGAGCCCGCCCCGCTCGTAAAAATTGCAGAGGAAACCGGCGCAGGAAGGCAAAAATACGACGGCGCGCAGGCGGGGAACTGCTACGGCTGCTATGTGCACGGCATTTTTGAGCATCCTGCGGCAGCGGCGGGCTTTGCGGAAGCGCTGCTTTTGGAAAAGGGATACAGACCCGGCACGATTGAGCTGACGGACTGGCATACCTATAAAGAAACGCAGTATAATAAGCTGGCGGACATTATCCGGGAAAGCCTGGATATGCGCTATATTTATGAAGTGATCGGGAAAGGAAGCGGCAGACCATGAAATCAGTAATACGGATCGGAAGCCGGGAAAGCAGGCTTGCAGTGACCCAGACGGAGCTTGTGAAAAAACAGATCGAGCAGGCGTACCCCTCTGCGGAGGTGCAGATCGTGACGATGAAGACGACAGGGGACCGCATTTTAAACCGGAGCCTGGATCAGATCGGCGGAAAAGGGCTGTTTGTAAAGGAGCTGGATCAGGCGCTGGCAGAGGGAAGGATCGATCTGTCGGTGCACAGCTTAAAGGATATGCCGATGGAAATCCCGGAAAGCCTTCCGATTCTGGCATACAGCAGACGGGAGGATCCGAGGGACGTTTTGATCTTTAAGCCGGGACAGGACAGGATACGGGAAAACGGGATCATCGCAACGTCCAGCAAAAGACGGATGCTGCAGCTTCAAAGGCTGTTTCCGGGCTGCCGGTTTGAGGGGATCCGCGGCAATGTGCAGACGCGGCTTTCCAAGCTGGAAACGCAGGAGCTGGATGCGACGGTGCTGGCGGCGGCAGGCTTAAAACGCCTTGGCATGGAAGGCGTGATCGGAAGATACTTTTCGTGCGAAGAGGTGGTTCCGGCGGCGGGGCAGGGGATTTTGGCGGTTCAGGCAAGAAAGGGAGAGTTTGCAGAGCTGGCGGAATGCTTAAACGACCCGGCTTCGGAAGCGGCGGCAGGGGCGGAGCGGGCGTTTGTCAGGGCGCTGGACGGCGGCTGTACGTCCCCGGTGGCGGCGTATGCCCGGATCTGCGGAAGCGAATGTATTTTAACCGGATTATATTGGAGAGCGTGCGACGAAAGCTGGTTTGTGCAGAAAGCGTCGGGAAGCGCAGCGGAGGCAGAAAAGCTGGGCGAATCGCTGGCGCTTGAAATGCAGAAGAAATACGGTTATTTGTGACGCTCTGAAACAGAGACAGGAAGGAAATTGGCATGGCGGAAGAAAAAGGCAGGGTGTGGCTCGCGGGAGCAGGTCCGGGGGACGAGGGGCTTTTGACCCTGAAAACAAAACAGAAAATGGAAGAGGCGGACGTGATCGTTTATGACGCGCTCATCAGCGCAGAGATCCTGAGCCTGATCCCGGACGGAAAGGAATGGATCAACGTCGGAAAACGCTCCGGCCACCACAGCGTTCCGCAGGAGGAGATCAATGAAATTTTAGTCCGTAAGGCAAAGCAGGGCAAAAAGGTGCTCCGTTTAAAAGGCGGCGACCCGTTCGTATTCGGCAGGGGAGCAGAGGAGGCGGAAATGCTGCGGCAGGAGGGCATCCCCTTTGAGATCATCCCGGGCGTAACGAGCGCGTCGGCGGTTCCGGCATATGCGGGCATTCCGATCACCTACCGGGATTTTGCCTCCTCCTTCCATGTGATCACGGGGCACGCAAAGCAGGGCAAAAAGATGGAGATCGCCTACGACGCCCTCGTGAAGCTGGACGGGACGCTCGTTTTCCTGATGGGGATTTCTGCGATGGAGGAAATCTGTCAGGGTCTGATCGAAGCGGGAATGGACAAAAATATGCCGGCGGCGGTGCTGGAAAAGGGGACGACGGCAAGACAGCGGACGCTTGTGAGCACCGTAGGGAACCTGAAACGGGACGCAGAGCAGTTCGGCGTGCAGACCCCGGCGATCATCCTGATCGGCAGGGTGTGCGGTCTTGCAAAGCAGTTTGCGTGGGGAGAACAGCTTCCCTTATGGGGAAAACAAATTGTTACCACAAGGCCGCGTCAGAACAGCTCGCGGATGGCGCAAAAGCTGCGCAGGCAGGGCGCAAGGGTGATCGAGCTTCCCTCCATCACGACAAAGACGATCGAACAAAACGTGCGGCTGGAACGGGCGCTGTCGGACATCCGCAGCACCGACGGCGAAAAGTGGCTCGTCTTTACAAGCCCGATCGGGGTGCGGACGTTCTGGGAACAGCTGCGCCGCCTGAAAACAGATGTGCGCGGTATTTTTACGGAGCGGACAAAAGTGGCGGCGATCGGGACGGCAACGGCGCAGGAGCTTTCCGGACGGGGGATTTTTGCGGATCTTGTGCCGGACGTTTACTGCGCGCAGAAGCTGGGCGAGACGCTTGGAAAAAGGGCGCGGCAGGGAAGCCGTATCTGGCTGCTTCGTGCAAAGGAAGGCTCTGCAGCGCTTCCCGAGGAGCTGGAAAAGGCGGGCTTTCTGCCGGAGGACGTCCCGCTTTATGAAACGGTCTGCCGGCTGCCGGATGCGCTGAACGGAAAGCTCAGCCGTCTGCTGGAAGCAGGAGAGATCGACATGGTGACCTTTACGAGCGCATCGACGGTGCGGGGCTTTGTGCAGGCGCTTCCGCAGGCTGATTTTGGGAAGCTCCGGGCGGTGTGCATCGGGGAGCAGACGGCGCAGGAGGCGGCAAGGTACGGGATGCGGATCGAGGTGTCGGAAAAAGCGACGATGGAAAGCATGGTGCAGAAAATCCTGCAGTTGGCGGCAGAGGACGCGCGGTAAAAGGATACGATGGCAAAATATATCATAAAACGACTCGGAACAGGGCTTTTGTCCCTGTTTGTGCTGGTGACGGTCACATTTTTTCTGACGCGGTCGATCCCGGGAAGCCCGTTCCAGAGCGCGAACGTCTCGGGAACAGTGCTGGAAATGATGGAAACGGAGTACGGCTTAAATGAGCCGGTGTGGGTGCAGTATACGGCATATTTAAAAAACCTGCTGCACGGGGACTTGGGCTGTTCCTATGAAAATCCGTCGGAATCCGTAGCAGAGATCATCGGCAGATCCTTTCCGGCGACCGCGCGGCTGGGTGTTTTGGCAGTGGCAGCAGCAGCGGTAACGGGGATCGGGCTTGGGATGGTTCAGGCATTTTCCAAAAACAGGCTCGTGAAAAAAGCGGTGCTTGGCACGACGCTGGCGGCGGGCGGGATCCCCAATTTCGTGGCGGCGCTTTTATTGATGCTGGTGTTCGGCGTCCGGCTGGGCTTTGTCCCGGTGGCGGGGCTGATCTCGTGGAAACATTACATTCTTCCGGTGTGCGCGCTGGCAATTTACCCGGCGTGCTTTCTGGCGCGCCTGACGCGGAACCTTTTGGAAGAGGAAAAAACGCGGCAGTACGTTGTGACGGCGCGCATGAAGGGGCTGAAAATGCCTCAGATCGTGCTGCGGCATATGCTGCCGCATATCGGGATCCCGGTTTTGAATTATCTGGGGCCTGCGAGCGCGTTTCTGCTGACCGGAAGCTTTGCGGTGGAAAGCATTTTCACGATCCCGGGGCTGGGGCGGCAGTTTGTCAGCGCCATTTCAAACCGGGACTATACGCTCATTATGGGGCTGACGGTCTTTATGGGGGCGACGGTCATTTTGATCCAGCTTCTCGTAGACGTGCTGTGCGCCTGCATCGACCCCAGAATGCGCAGAAGCTATGTGAAAAATTGAGAAAGGGACAAAGGAAGAGTCGCATGGCAGATCCAAAAAAGCGGAAAAAAAATCATAAAATGACGCTGGGGCTTGCGCTGCTTGGCAGCTGCGTCCTTCTGGCGGTTCTCGTGCCGCTTGTTTCGCCGTGGGATCCGACGGAAATGAACGCGGCGCTTGGAAGTCAGGGCGTGTCTTTGGCGCATCCTTTCGGGACGGACAAAATGGGGCGCGACCTGTTCGTGCGGGTATGGAGCGGGGCGGGGATCAGCCTTTGCGTGGGACTGCTGAGCGCCCTGTTAAACGGCGCGTTCGGCGTCCTTTACGGAGCCGTTTCGGGCTATGCCGGGAAAACCGCAGATCTTATTTTGATGCGCGCAGCGGACGTCATCGCGTCGGTGCCCTCCCTTTTGTACGTCATCCTGCTGATGATGGCAATGGGCGCAAATGTGGGAAGCATCCTGCTCGGGCTGTGCATATCCGGCTGGATCGATACCGCAAGGCTGGTCCGCGGGGAGGTCATGCGGATGAAGCAAAAGGAGTTCATCCTCGTTTCCAAAATGGCGGGGGCGGGCGTGCTGCGGATTTTTTGGACGCATTTTCTGCCAAACGCCGCAGGCCCGATCGTGATAAGCCTTACCTCCCTCGTGCCGCAGGCGATTTTTACGGAGGCGTTTTTAAGCTTTTTGGGAGTGGGCATCCCCGCGCCGGCGGCGAGCCTTGGAACGCTGATCGAGGCGTCCAGAAGCCAGATGCGGGTGTATCCGAACCAGATGCTGTTTCCGACGGCTGTGCTCTGCATCCTGATTTTTTCCTTAAACCTGATCGGGGCAGGGCTGGAAACGGAATTTCACAGACGGCAAAACGGGGAATAGCGCAGAATGGAGAGTAAGATGTACGTATTAGAGGTGGAAGAGCTTAAGGTACGCTATCCCGGAATGGAACGGCCGGCGTGCGACATATCGTTTTGCGTGGAAGCAGGGGAAATGGTCGGGATCGCCGGGGCGTCCGGGGCGGGGAAGAGCACGGCGCTGATGGCGCTGGCGGGCATTGCGCCGGAGCGGGCAAAGGTCACATATCAGAAGCTTGTGCGAAACGGCGCAGCGGCAGTGGTATTCCAGAACGCGTCGGAATCGTTAAATCCGCTCGTGCCGGTCGGAAGGCAGCTGACAGAAACGCTGCGGGCGCACGGGATACGGACGAAAAAAGAGGCGGTATGTCAGGCGGAGGCGCTTTTGGAGGAGGTCGGGATCGGAAGTCCCAAAAAGCGGATGAAGCAGTACCCATTTGAGCTGTCCGGCGGGATGAAGCAGAGAGCGGCGATCGCAATGGCGCTGGCGTGCAGTCCTGCCCTGGTCATTGCGGACGAGCCGACGACGGCGCTGGACGTGACCGTGCGGCGGCAGATTCTGGAGCTGCTAAAGCGGGTCGCCAAAAAAAATCACGCCGCCGTCCTGCTGGTCAGCCACGATCTGGGCGTGATCGCGTCCATGTGCAGCAGAGTGCTTGTGATGAAGGACGGCAGTATCGTGGAAGAAGGAGACATCCGGGAGGTGTTCGGCGCGCCGCGGCATCCGTACACGCAAAGGCTTGTGAGCCTTGCGGAAAACGGAGGGCTGCCGAAGGAGGAAGCGGGCGGCAAAGAGGTGATTTTAGAGGCGCGGCAGTTAAAAAAGCAGTTCCGGGAGCGGGCGTTTTTGGGAAGGACGCGGTATTTTGAGGCGGTGGAAACAGCTTCCTTCCACATCTGCCGGGGAGAGACGTTCGGGCTTGTGGGAGAGAGCGGTTCGGGAAAAACAACGCTTGCGAGGATGCTGACCGGGATCATGGAGCCGGACGGAGGCAGCTTTTCGTGCGGCGGAAAGGTGCAGATGATCTTTCAGGAGCCGTATGCGTCCTTTGATCCGGGCTTTTCGCTGGAACGGATTTTGGAGGAACCGCTTCTGATCCGGAAGGCGTGCGGAAAAGAGGAGCGGAAGCGGCGGGCGGCACAAATGCTGCGGCTGGTCGGTCTGGGAGAGGCAGACGTTTCCAAACGGGCGGCGGCTTTATCGGGCGGGCAGCAGCAGCGGCTGGCGGTGGCAAGGGCGCTTCTGATGGAGCCGGAGGTGCTTGTGTGCGATGAGGCGTTTTCGGCGCAGGATGTGCTCACACAGGAGCAGCTGGCAGAGCTTCTGGAAAGGATACAGGCAGAAACGGGGCTGTCCTATCTGTTTATTTCGCATGATCTGGACATGGTGCGGCGCATCGCGCACCGGATGGGCGTGATGTATCGGGGAAGCATGGTTGAGCAGGGCAGGACGGCAGAGCTTTATAAGGATCCGTGGCATCCCTACACGAAAAAGCTGCTGGGGTCGATGCTTCCGATAAGCTTAAAAAAGGCGGCGGGGCACGGGCAGACGCTGCTTCGGGACGAGACAGAGGCTTTTGGGGAAGCAGGGCAGGGCTGCCCCTTTGCGCCAAAGTGCAGCTATGCGATGGAGTGCTGCCGGAAGGAAAAGCCGGACAATTACCGCTTCGGGAACCGGGAGGTCAGATGCTTTTTATATTCGGAGGCGCACACCGGAAAGCGCGCAGAGGGCTACCGGATGTCGTCGCAGATTTAAGAAAACGCAGGGAAAAAGCGTATTTTTGGAACAAAGGGACAAAGGAGAGAGCATGAAAAAAATCAAAACACTGACGGCGCTGGCAATGAGCCTCTGCCTTCTGGCAGGGACAGCGGCAGGCTGCGGGACGGCGGCAGAAACGGCGCAGGGCGCGGAAAAAAGGATCACCGTTGCCATCGGCAGCGAGACGGGCGGGATGGATCCGGCGGGAAACATCGCGTTGACCTATCTTGCCTATTCGGTAACGGCGCTGGACGAGCTGCTTACCTTTGATGAAAACGGGGAAATCGAATACCGGGCGGCAGAATCCTATGAGGTCAGCGAGGACGCTGCGGAATGGACGTTCCATCTGCGCAAAGACGCCTGCTGGTCGGACGGGACTCCGGTGACTTCTGCGGATTTTAAAAATACGATGGTGCGGGCGCTGGATCCCAAAAGCGCCAGCGGATATGCCAACTACCTGTTCCCAATCGAAAATGCGGAGGAAATCTATCTGGGGGAGGCGGATGCAGAAACGCTCGGCGTGGAAACGCCGGACGAGTATACGCTGATCTTTCATCTGGAAACGCCCTGCGTATACTTTTTGGAGCTTCTGCGGCTTCCGGTCTATACGCCGTCCTGCTCGAAATATGCGGCTAAAACCGGAAGCGGATGGGACAAAAACCCGGAGACGAGCGTGGCAAACGGTCCCTTTTATCTGGCGGAATATGTGCCGGAGCAGTATTTTGTCCTGAGAAAAAATGAAAAATACTGGAACGCGGGCGCGGTGCATCTGGACGAGATCACCTACCGGTTTTTTGAGGATCAGCAGGCGATGATCAGCGCCTATGAGACGGGGGAGGCAGACATTGCGGTTTCCCTGCCGTCCGTTGTCATGGAGCTGTATGAGGGGCAGGAGGATCTGGTCGTGACGGACAGCATCGCGACCCGGTATATTTATCCGAATTTAAATGTAAAGCCGCTGGACGATGTGCGTGTCAGAAAGGCGATCAGCCTTGCGATCGACCGGGAAGCGCTCTGTCAGATGGTGGGCGCGGATACAGAGCCTACGGTCAATTTTGTGGCAAAAAAGATGAAAAACAACGCCACCGGAAACTATTTTGTGGACGAGGCAGAGCCGCCGTTTGAAGAAAACGCCGAAGAGGCGAGGGCGCTTTTGGCAGAAGCCGGATACCCGGACGGAAAGGGCTTTCCGGAGCTGACCTACAAGTATCCGTCCCTCGAGCTGGACGCAGACACGGCGCAGGTGATTCAGGAGCAGTTAAAACAGAACCTCAATATCAATATTAAGCTGGAAGCGCAGGAGCTGCAGTCCAACTATGCGTCCAGAAGGGCGGGGGACTTCGACCTGTGCCGGATGAACTGGACGGCGGATTTTGCAGACCCCAACACTTATCTGTCCATGCTTTTGTCCAACGGAACCTACAACTGCAGCGGCGTGCGGGATGAAAAATACGACAGCCTCGTGGCGGCGTCCGATCTGGAAACCGATCCGGAAAAAAGAAGCCTGCTGCTGCATGAGGCGGAACAGCGGGCGGTCGGGGAACAGTTTTATGTCATTCCGCTGTTTTCCATGAAAAACTGCAACCTGATCCGTCCAAACATCACAGGTGTGACGCAGATTCCCGCAACGGGCGCGCTGGAATACCGGTACGCGGATTTAAGCGGGCAGGGTATGGAATAATGCTGTTTTTTGCGGAAAAAGCAGGAAAGAGTCGTTTGGCAGAAAGGAAGGACAGAATGTTTCAGGTAGTGACCGGCGGCAGCGGGAGCGGCAAGTCCGCCTATGCGGAGGAGCAAATCTGCGCGCTGAAAAAGGAGACGGGTTCGCGGTATTTGTATTATATCGCGACAATGTTTCCCTATGGGGAGGAAACGGAAAAAAAGATCGAGCGCCACAGGCAGATGCGCAAAGGAAAGGGCTTTGAGACGATCGAATGCTTTACGGATCTGGAAGGGCTTGCGGAAAGGGACGCGCATTTTTCAGGGGAGGCAGAGGCGGACGGGATCTGCGTCCTGCTGGAATGCATGTCGAATCTGACGGCAAACGAGCTGTATCTGGAAAATGGGGCGAGGGAGCGGACGGCAGACTGCACGATAAATGGAATCCGGCACTTGAAAGAACGGTGCCGCGGGCTTATCATAGTGACGAACGAGGTATTTTCGGAAACGCCCGTCAAATCCCCCGAAATGCAGGAGTATGTGCGGGTGCTCGGAGAAATCAACTGCCGGATGGCAGAGGAGGCGGAACGGGTGACGGAGGTTGTATACGGGATCCCGGTGGAGGCAAAAGGATGAAAATGGTAATCGGCGGCGCCTGTCAGGGGAAAAAACGCTATGCGCAGCGTCTGTATCCGGGAATTTCCTGGTGCGACGGGGCAGCGTGCACGGAAGAAGAGCTGCTTTCTGGTCAGGGCGTCTATGGATTTGAAAAATTTATTGAGCGGTGGCTTACAGAGAACCGGGATAAGGAGCCGAAGGAGCTGGCGGCAAAAATCATCACCCAAAATCCGGATCTGGTCGTCGTGACGGCGGAGATCGGCTGCGGGCTTGTGCCGGTGGACGCGTTTGAACGGTTTTACCGGGAGGCTGCCGGAAGGATCTGCACAGAGCTTGCAGCCTGCGCAGACCGGGTGGACCGGGTCGTATGCGGGATCGGAACGAGGATCAAATAAGGGAGGGCGGAAATGAAAACGGAATTGGAACAGGTGCTGCCGCAGGAAATCGAAAAAAGAAGCTTTGAGATCATTACCGAGGAGCTGGGGGACTTCGCCCTGACGCCGGGGACGGAGCCGATCGTAAAGCGGTGCATCCATACGAGCGCAGATTTTGACTATGCAAAAAATCTGGTCTTTTCAGATAATGCCGTGAAAAAGGCGATGGACGCGATCCGGGACGGTGCGTGGATCATCACGGACACCCAGATGGGCATGGCGGGCATCAACAAAAAGAAACTGGCAGAATACGGCGGGGAGGTGCGCTGCTTTATGTCGGACGAGGAAACGGCGCGTCTGGCAAAGGAGCGGGGGACGACGCGGGCGGCGGTGAGCATGGAGCGCGCTGCGGCGTTAAACCGGAAGCTGATCTTTGCCGTCGGCAATGCCCCCACGGCGCTGGTGCGGCTGTATGAGCTGATCAAAGAGGGCAGGTTAAAGCCGGAGCTGATCATCGGCGTGCCGGTGGGCTTTGTCAACGTCGTGGCGTCAAAGGAGCTGATCCTGTCCTTAGAGGACACGCCATACATCGTGGCAAAGGGCAGAAAGGGCGGCAGCAACATCGCGGCGTGCATCTGCAACGCCCTGCTTTACATGATGGATTAAGAAAATTGCCTGCCCAAACGGACAGCCGGGCGGGCAGAATGAGAGGAACGATGGGCGAATATTATTTTCCGATGTTTGTGGATATTTCAGAGAAGCAGGTGCTCGTGATCGGCGGCGGAAGGATCGCGGCGCGGCGGGTGCGGACACTTTTGCGGTTTACGGGGCATATCGTGGTGGCAGCGCCGGAAATCGGCGAGGAGATGCGGGCGCTGTTTGAGGAAAGGGGGCTGGCGGAAGAGCAGTCTCAAATGTGCCCGGAAGCGACGGCAGAGGAACGTCTGGGGCTGATCTGGGAGCGCAGGAGGATTTCTGCCCGGGAGCTGGCGGAAGGAGCGCTTCCCGGAAAGCCGGACATTGTGCTGACGGCGACCGACGACAGGGAGCTTAACCGGGCGGTCGTAGAGGAATGCAGAAAGCGGAAAATCCCGGTAAATACGGCGGACGACAAAACGCTGTGCGATTTTTATTTTCCGGCGGTGGCAGAAAAGGACGGCGTAGTGATCGGACTGAATTCCGGCGGGAAAAGTCCGGCAGCCGTGCGGAAGCTGCGGGAATATCTCGAAGAGCTGTAAGGATGGAGAAAACGGGCATGCAAAAATCTCTGCCTGCCCGGTCAAATAATAAAAACAAAAAAAGGAGAGGGAAAATGGCACTGTTACACACGGAATTTTTTTCAGACGTATTGGGGATGTGCATGGGGATGGACGTGATCCTGCCCCAGCAGACAAACGGGCAGATCGGCATGGAGGGAAAGGGCGCGCAGGGCAGATATAAGACGATGTATCTGCTGCACGGCATGAGCGACGACCAGACGATCTGGCAGCGCCGGACTTCCATCGAGCGCTATGCAAGCCAGCTCGGGATCGCGGTGGTCATGCCCACGACCCATCTGGCATTTTATACGGACACGACTTACGGAATGAAATACTGGACGTTTGTTTCGGAGGAGCTGCCAAAGATCTGCCGGGAATTTTTCCCGCAGATGTCGGACCGGAAGGAGGACACGCTGGCGGCGGGGCTGTCCATGGGCGGCTACGGCGCGTGGAAGCTGGGGCTGGGCGCATCTGAGACCTTCGGCGCGGCGGCGTCTTTGTCAGGTGCGCTGGATATTGTGGAGGATTATGAAAGGAATATGCGGGAAAACCCGAAAAATATCCCGCTGTTTTCCGGTATTTTCGGCTCTGCCGCCGATCTGAAGGGTTCGAAAAACGACCTGCTTGCGCTGGCGGACGAGCTGGCGGCGTCCGGTAAGGAAAAGCCCCGCCTGTACGCGTGGTGCGGGACGGAGGATTTTTTGTACAAAGGCAATCTGAAGGCATGGGAGCACTTGAAAAAGCTGGGCTTTGAGATGACGCTGGAGGAATCTGCCGGCGACCATCAGTGGAAATACTGGGACGAAAAAATTCAGGACGTGCTGCGCTGGTGGCTGCACACGGACATGGATCTGCGGTAAGCGCCGTCCGGGACAGAGCAAGTGAAAGGTGGAGGAGAGCGGATGAAGCGGGAGCATTTTGTAATCTGCAGCGGTTACGGGGCAGAGAGCGGAAACGATATTCTGACCGTGCGTCTGACCTGTGCGGAAAACGGACAGGAAACCGGCGGGAAAGCTGGGAAAGATGCTGTTTCAGATGATGTAAGGATTGAGGTATTATCGGGGCTGCGGCAGGGAAAATGCCCGTCCTTTGGGCTTGTGCGGGAAAACAGCTTTTATGCGGCGGAGGAGCTTTCCGGGGAAGGCTATATCCGGAAATATGAGATCTGCCCGGATGGGAGCCTTGCGGATACCGGAAAGCGGCTGCAGATCCCCGGCGGCGAGCTGTGCCATCTTTACGCGGGGGAAAGGGCGCTGTATGCAAGCTGCTATGGGACAGGGGATTTCTGCGCGGTGGATTTTGAGCTGGAACAGGTGCTGTGGCACAGGCGGGCGGCGGCAGGGCAAAAACAGCCCCACGCCCACTGGGTCAGTGAAGGAAACGGGATCTTATATCTGGCGGATCTGGGCAGCGACCGCATATACCGGTATTGGTTAAAGGACGGGCTGCCGGGAGAGGAGCTTGAACCGCTTGTGCTGAAAGACGGCGCAGGGCCGCGTCAGCCCCTGCCGCTGGATTGGACGAAAGGAGAGCGGCTTTTGACCGTGCAGGAGCTGGATTCCACGCTCAGGCTCTGGGAGGATGGAAGCTGCGTGGAAACGGTGCGGACGACGGCATTTGACGGGACGAACTATCCGGGGACGATCTGCATGGCGGATGAAAGCACGGTGCTTGTCTGCAACCGGGGCGCGAATACGGTGGCGGCGTTTCGGCTGGAAGCTGAAAAATCCGGAGAGAGCGGGAAAAAGCATCCGGCGCAGGAAAGTCAGGAGCAAAAGCACCTGACGTATCTGGGCGAGTGGCAGACCGGCGACTGGCCCCGCTATCTGTACCGGATTTCCGGCACGGCTTTGTTTTTGAACGCCTGCAATAAGGAAGGGGCGCTGATCCTGTTTGAGTGGACGGGAAAAGAGCTTTTGCAGAAAGGAAGGATCGAGCTGCCCGGCGCGTCGTGCGCGGCGGAGGTATGCGGGGGCAGCACTGCTGCTGAGACGATAGAGTGAGGAACGGGAGAAACGATGGATCAGAAGGAACGGATGTTAAAAAATCTGCCTTATAAGGCATGGCTGGACGGACTCTCTGAGGAACGGCTGGAAAACAAGAAAAAGATTTATGAATTTAACCGCTGTGCGCCGGACGAGGCGGCAAAGGCGCAGGAGCTTTTGAAGCGGATTATGGGGAAAACCGGAGAAAACGTGTGGATAGAAGCGCCGTTTCACTGCGATTACGGGTATAACATCGAGGTGGGCGAGAATTTTTTTGCAAACTATAACCTTGTCATTCTGGATGTGGGAAAGGTAAAAATCGGCAAAAACGCGCAGTTTGCGCCGAACGTGGCGATTTATACGGCGGGGCATCCCATCCACCCGAATTCCCGCAATTCCGGCTATGAATACGGCATCGACGTTACGATTGGGGATAACGTGTGGCTGGGCGGCAATACGGTCGTAATGCCCGGCGTGCACATCGGCAATAATGTGGTGATCGGCGGCGGGAGCGTGGTAACAAAGGACATCCCGGACGATGTGATCGCGGTCGGGAATCCCTGCCGCGTGCTTAGAAAAATCACGGAGGACGACCGGAAATATTATTTCAAGGACCGGGAATTTGACGTGGACGATTATTGAGGGAAAGAACCGGATGAGTTTGGACGGTAAAAATAAGACGGCGGAGCCTTTGCGGCAGCGTCGTCTTATTTTGATGAATACGGGATTTGGATACCGTCAGGAAGCGCTGTCTGCCCGGTGGAGATCCGCGCGGTTTTTCCAGAGCAGGAACAGGGCGAGCAGCCCCGCCATGAGGGAGGAGCCTGCAAAGTTAAGCCACAGCCCCGTAAGCCCCAGCTGCCAGAATGCAATGACGAAAAGAACCGGGAACAGCAAGGCGATGGACAAGGAGATAATGGAGGCGGGGAGGGCTTTCCCGACCGCCAGCAGGTAGCTCTGGGCGGCAAAGGAGAGCCAGCGCGTCGCATAGGTAAGCGCAAACAGCTGCAGCGCGCCGGTGCACATCGTGAGAAATGCCGCGTCCGCGCCCGCCATAAAGAGCAGGGTAATTTGGGACGGGAACAAAAAGATCACGATGGCGGAGACGACAGAGATCACGAGGCTTGCCGCAAAGCAGCATTTTTCGAGGGCGCGGACGCGGGAAAAGCGTCCGGCTCCCCAGTTATAGCCGACTGCCGGCTGGAGGGAATCGCACATGCCGTAGAGCAGCGGCTGGATAAAGCCGTCCACATACATGAGGATCCCGTATACGGAAACAGCGGCTTCTCCGCCGAAGCGGACAAGGAGCAGGTTCATCAGGATCGACGTGATGCGCCCCGCGATATTGCTCAGAAAATTCGGCGTCCCGCAGGAAATGATCTGCCGGACCATGCGGGCGCTGAAATGGGGACGGCAGAAACGAAGCTGCATTTTTCCCCTGAAAAACGGGAGAAAGGAGAGGAGGACGCAGAATGCCATGCCGGTGCAGGTGGCGAGCGCGGCAGCCCATACCTGCCTGAATACGGATAAAAAGATCAGTTCCAGAACCGCGCTGATGACGGACATAAAAATATTGACGAACATGCTGTATCTGATCCTGCCGCAGATCCGCAAATAGTTATCCGCCGCAAAAACGATCGTCGTAACAGGGGAGCAGATGGCGTAAACCCGCAGATATTCTGTCGCAAAGCGCGCGAAATCACCCTTCGCGCCCATAAAGCCGATGAGGGCAGGGGCGGCGGCATAAAGCAGCACGCCGACGAAAATGCCGGAGAGGACGATCATAAGACAGGAGCAGGTAAAAAGATTGTTTGCCTCCTGTTCTTCTTTTTTGCCGAGGCTGATGGAGATCGGGACGGAAGAGCCGACGCCGATCAGATCCGCCAGCGCAAAATTGATGATGACAAAAGGCATCGCCAGATTCAGCGCCGCAAAGGGCGTTTCCCCTAAAAACTGCCCGACAAAAATGCCGTCCAGAAGCTGATACAGGGCGGATGCCAGCATGCCTGCCGCACCGGGCAGGGACGCCAGAAAAAAGAGCTTTAGGGGAGGGGGTTTGGTAAAAAACGAATGGGAATTCATGACTGTTTTATTCCGCCAAAGGGGCGGGGCTTGATCCTTTCTGTTTATTTTTGACTGCCTGCAAAGCGGAGCTGCCGGGGCGCCTTATTTTAAGCCGTGTTCTTCCAGAGAACGGCACAGCGACTGGGAAAAGAAGTCGAAAGCGTCAATAAATTCGGGAGAAAAATGCTTCAAAGTCTCGGAAAGCGCCTCGCGCTCCGCAAGCTTCATTTCCCCCATGACCTTTGCCGCATAGCGCCTGCCCTCTTCGGTCAGGATGATATTTTTTTCCCGGTGATGCCCGGTGGAAACGAGGGTGGCATAGCCCTGCTCCACCAGCTCGCGGGTAACGGTGTTGATCGTCGTTTTCGGGATCAGCCAGTCCTCGCATACCTGCTTCTGGCTGTGAGGCAGACCGTCGTCCAGCGCATAGAGCAGGGCGAGGGTATTTTCTTTCAGTTTCATTTTGCGGGCGCAGAAATAATATGCGCCGTCGATCTTATTGATCGCGCAGAAGAGCCGCAGCAGGTCGGGGAGCTGGGCGTTTGTGTCCGAAGCTGTGTCGGAAAAGTCCTGTGCCATAGGGATACCTCCTGGTAAGTACGGATTCGTACTAATAATATAATACGGATCCGTACTAAAGTCAAGCACAGAGGCATAAAAAAGTAACAGTTCAGCCGCGCCCATTCGCAAAACACCCCTTCGGGGCATCTCGATATGGCTGAACTGTTACATAAAAAAGTATGCGCCTTGGCGCACACCCGCGCCGAGCGCGTTTGCCGTCAGGCAATTCCTACATTTTGCGCGAGTGCGTATAAACGTGCTTTTTTATACGGTAAGAAACGAACTTTCCTATCGTATAAAAAATGCCCCCGGTGTCAGAAACAGCCGCCGGAGGGCGTTTATAAGCGGTTGGAAAAGGGAAGATCACAGCTCCTCCGGGCGGATCTCCATACCTTTCCGGTAATAGGTTTTGTCCTCTTGCGTGATCGGGCGCATGACGCGGCAGGGCGCGCCGTAAGCTACGACGTTGGCGGGGATGTCCTTTGTGACGATGCTTCCCGCGCCGATCACGGAATTGTCCCCGATCGTCACGCCGGGCATGACGATACAGCCTGCGCCGATCCAGACGTTATTGCCGATCGTAATGGGAAGATTGTACTGCGCGACCTTTTCGCGCATATCCGGAGAGATCGGGTGGGTTGCGGTGCAGAGCACGACGTCAGGCCCGAACATTACGCTGTTTCCGACCGTGATCGGGGCGTCGTCCACCATCGTTAAATTGAAGTTGGCATACACCTGATCCCCGAAGGAGCAGAACTTGCCGCCCCAGTTGGCGTGAAAGGGCGTTTCGATATAGCAGTTTTTCCCGATGTGCGCAAACATCTTTTGGAGAAGCTCACTTTTTTCCTTCTGTCGGCTGGGCGGGAGCTGATTATATGCAAACAGCATATCGAGGTGCTTCAGCTGTTCGTCCGCCAGCTCCTGACTGTCGCATAAATAGAGCTTTCCGCTGTGCATTCTTTCATAAATTTCCTGTAATTCCATGGTCCTTTTCCCCCGTTGGCGAGTGTGTTTAAAAAAAACTCTAGCAGAGTTTTCCGGAAAAAACAAGCGGCAATATTTCCTTTGGCGGGGCTGGCTTTTTCACAAATTAAATGGTAGAATAGACAGCGAGACAGACAGTATTTTGAGAGACGGGAGGTTTTTTTCATGAAAGTGCTTGTAATAAACTGCGGCAGTTCGTCGCTGAAATACCAGCTCATCGACAGCCAGAGCGAAGAGGTGCTGGCAAAGGGGCTGTGCGAGAGGATCGGGATCGACGGCAGCAGCGTGACCCATCAGAAGGCGGGCGGCGGCAAAAAGACGGAGGAGATCGGCATGAAGGATCACACCGATGCGGTAAAGGTTGTGATCGGGAAGCTGACGGATGCAGAGGATGGCGTGATCGCTTCTCTGGCGGAGATCGACGCGGTAGGACATCGTATCGTGCACGGCGGCGAGCATTTTAAGGGCTCCGTTGTGATCGACGAGGATGTGATGAAGGCGATCGAGGAGTGCAGCGATCTTGCGCCCCTGCACAATCCGGCGAACCTGATCGGGATCCGTTCCTGCCAGAGCGTGATGCCCGGCGTGCCGATGGTTGCCGTATTCGACACCGCATTCCATCAGACGATGCCCGGAAAGGCATATCTGTACGGGCTTCCTTACGAATATTATGAAAAATATAAGGTGCGCCGCTATGGCTTCCACGGGACGAGCCATGATTTTGTATCGAAGCGTGCGGCAGAGCTCCTTGGCAGGGACAGAAGCGAATTGAAGATCATCGTGTGCCATCTGGGCAACGGCGCTTCCGTTTCCGCTGTGAAAAACGGCGAATCCGTCGATACCTCGATGGGGCTGACCCCGTTGGAGGGACTGATGATGGGAACCAGAAGCGGCGACCTCGATCCGGCGATCATCGGCTTTATCGCGGAAAAAGAGAATAAGAGCGCGGCGGAGGTGATCGACATCTGCAATAAGAAATCCGGCGTTCTCGGACTTTCCGGAATTTCCAGCGACTTCCGCGATCTGGTGGGCGCTGCGGCAGAGGGCGACAGCCATGCGCAGACGACGCTGGAGGCATACGCTTACCGTGTGGGCAAATACATCGGCGCATATGCGGCGGCGATGAACGGCGTGGACGTGATCGTATTTACCGCCGGGATCGGCGAGAACAACGCGCAGGTGCGCGGGCTGATCAGCCAGTATACGGGATTTTTAGGATGCAGCATTGATCCGGAAAAGAACGCGGAAGCGGTCGGCGTGGAGAAGATCATTTCCACACCGGAGTCCAAGGTGACGGCGATGGTCGTTCCGACGGATGAAGAGCTGGCGATCGCGCGGGAAACTGTGCGCCTTGTAAACGCAGAAGCATAAAAAGGAAACGCAGAAGTATAAAAAGGGAGGCTGCCGCTTCACGTCGACTGATTTTTGGTCGTGAAGGCGGCGGTCTTTTTTATCCGGTAGAAGAGGAGCTTTCCTACCGGATAAAAAAGCATGATTATGCGCACACTTTTTGGTTTTGACGAAATGGAGAAGTACGATATGACAATATGGAAGGTTCTGGCAGTTGGGGCGGGCGGCTTTATCGGGGCGGCGTGCCGTTATCTGTTCACACTCCTGCCGCTGCCGGAAACGGCAGGATTTCCGCTTGCCACGTTTCTGATCAATCTGATCGGTTCCTTTGTGATCGGTGCGGTTGCAGAATTTTCAGAAAACAGTGGATTAGCAGATGAAAATATGATATTATTTTTAAAAACAGGAGTGTGCGGGGGATTTACAACATTTTCGACATTTGCGCTGGAAGGAGCAGGGCTTTTGTCGGAGGGGAAAAAGATAACGGCGGGGATCTACGCGTTGTGCAGCGTGGCGCTTTGCTTTGCGGGTGTGATGTGCGGAAGGGCGGCTGTGAGGCGTTTCTTTATACGATAGGAGTTTTCTCTGCCGTATAAAAAAACGCGTTTATGCGCATATACGGGCATGACGCGGAGGAAACCATTTGAAAAAATATATTGAATTGAACGGAAAGACGGTAGAATATGATCTTCAGATCAAAGATGTGAAGAGGATCAATCTGCGGGTCCACAGGGACGGCAAGGTGTGCGTGTCGGCAAACCTGTGGGTCCCGGAAAGCCATATCGATGCTTTTCTGCGGGAAAATGCGGACTTTATCCTGCAGAATATGGAGCGTGGGCAGCGCATGAAGGAAGCGGGGGACGGCATGGCTGCCGGACGGGACAGGGCATATGCGGACGGGGATATTTTGTACCTGGGCGGAGAAGCCTATCGGCTGCGGGTGCTTTTGGGAACGAAGGAATCGGTGGAGCCGATCGGCAGGGTGCTTGTGGTAACGCAGAAGGAGCCTGCGGACAAAGACCGCCGGAAGCGGATGGTGGAGAAGTATTTGACGAAGCGGTGCCGGGAGAGGATTGAGACGCTGTGCCGCAGCCTTTATCCGGAATTTGAAAAGCTGGGCGTGGCATGGCCAAAGATCCGCATCCGCAGCATGGTGTCGCGGTGGGGAAGCTGCCAGCCTGTGCGCGGCGTGCTGACCTTTGCCAGACAGCTTGTTGAGGTTCCCGAAGGCTGCGCAGAATATGTGGTGGTGCATGAATTTGCCCACTTTATCCATCCGGATCATTCGCCGCGCTTCCATGAATTTATGACAAAGCTCATGCCCGACTGGAAGCAGAGAAAGCAGCTTTTGAACAGCCGGGCATGGGTAACGCCGGAAAAGTAGGCGCTCAACATGCGAAGGGCTTATTTTTCGCGCAGGGCAGCGCAGATTTCTGTTACGCTGTCAAACACCCATGTGGGCTTGTGCGCCCCGTTTTGAATATCATCAAGGGTTGCTTCGCCGGAGAGGACGCAGATCGTGTCTACTCCGGCGTTTTTGCCGGCGGCGATGTCCGTATAAAGGCGGTCGCCCACGATCACGGTCTCTTCCTTGGAAGCGCCGAGCTTTTTTAAAACGCAGTCGATCATGATCGGTTCCGGCTTGCCGATGAAAAAGGGTGTTTTCCCGGTGGCGTTTTTCAGCATGATGCTCATGGAGCCGCAGTCCGGGATGTAGCCGAAGCTGACCGGGCAGACGAGGTCGGGATTGGTGGCGAGGTATGCCACGTCCCTGCCGAGCATGATGCAGGTGTCGCGCACTTTTTCAGAGGTGTTTTCGGTGTCGAAGCCGATTAAAACCACGGTCGCGTTATCGTCGGGCTTTGTGACGACCGTAATGCCGGCGGCGCGCAGCTCGTCTGTGAGGGAGCGGGTTCCCATGCAGAATACGGTCTGGCCCGGATAGTTTTCATTCAGGTAAAAGGCGGTCGCCTGACCGGATGTAAAAAAATGCGTTTCATCGGCGCAGATGCCCATGCGGTTTACTTTTTCTACATAATCGGACACGGATTTGGAGGAATTGTTCGTGATAAAAATATAACGCCCCCCGTCCTGCTTAATCTGGGACAGAAAATCCAGCGTCCCGTCAAAAATCCGGTTTTCATTATAAATCGTGCCGTCCATATCCAGAAGGAACAGCTTTTTGCGGCAAAGGGCGTCCGCATTTTTTCCGAGTTTGTCTGTGACCATGAAAAATCTCCTGTAAATTGTCGTTATAAAATTGTGTCGGCGTTTCTGGTCGCAACGACCGGGACGCCTGTGCCAGCTGCGTTTTCAAGCAGCACGTCCCCGATGTGTACGGGCGCGGCGGCACGGATCGTGCGGATCGCTTCCATGACGGCGGCGATCTTTTCCTTCGGGACGTCAGCGGCGGTCTTAACGGAAATGACGGGCATGGCAGCACCTGTCACGCGGACGGTGGAGGTCACCGTGCGCATGGGTGCGGTCAGCTCCGTTTTCGCATAGGCTTCGCCGCGGGGGCAGGTATTGCCGGAAACGGACGTTACCTGCCCGTTTTCAAGGGAGGCGTTAAGGGAGCAGCCCAAAGGACAGCGGATGCAGATCAGATGTTTTGTTTCCATTGTCGTTCCTCTTTCTGCCGCATTGCGGCGCTGGGTTCAGCATAAAAATGCGGATTTGCCTGCACATCGGCAGCCTGCGTGCAAAAAAGCGTCAGGACTGCCCGGCGCAGATCGTAAGCGTCCTTGTGTTGGCAGGGATCAGCGATTTTTTCAGGAGAAGCTGCTCCATTTCGCCGGGGGCAAGCTTTTTCTTTTTCCGGGAAAAAATGCAGACGTCATCCGCAAAGACGGAGAGCGTGGCGTCCCTGTAAACCTGACTGACGCGGAAGCGCACGAGCAGCGTATCGTCCACATGGGACAGGCGCACGAGCTGGGGCACGGTGTAGCGCACGCCGCCCGCCGGGATCAGGGAAACAGACGGTTCGCTGCTGTCAGCGTCTGATGCTGCCCGGCATTGCTTCAGAAAAGCCGCCGCCTGCTGGCCTGCGCGCGCCGCCTCCTCTGAAACATAGTCCACCAGATCGTGCACATGGAGCACGTTTCCGCAGGCGAATACGCCGGGAACGCTGGTTTCAAGGCTTTCGTTGACGACGGGACCAGAGGTCGCAGGCGAAAGGGTCACGCCCAGCCTGCCGGAAAGCTCGTTTTCCGGGATCAGCCCGCAGGAGAGCAGCAGCGTGTCGCAGGAAATCTGCTCCTCCGTGCCCGGAATGGGCTTGCGGTCGGCGCCGACCTGCGCAAGCGTGACCCCGCTGACCCGGTCTTTTCCCTGAATGTCCACAACTGTATGGGAAAGCTTTAACGGAATGTCAAAATCTTCGAGGCACTGGACGATATTTCGCTGCAGCCCGCCGGAATAGGGCAGAAGCTCTGCCACAGCCTTGACGTGCGCGCCTTCCAGCGTCATGCGCCGCGCCATGATAAGCCCGATGTCGCCGGAGCCTAAGATCACGACCTCTTTGCCCGGCAGGAAGCCCTCCATATTTACGAGGCGCTGCGCCGTGCCTGCGGTGTAGACGCCGGCGGGGCGGAAGCCCGGGATGTTGAGCGCGCCTCTGGGGCGTTCCCGGCAGCCCATGGCGAGGATGAGCGTCCTTGCGCAAAGCTGCAAAAGCCCGTCCTGACGGTTCATGGCAGTCACATGCCGCAGCCCGTCGCCGGAGGCGGCAAGATCCAATACCATCGTGTTTAATTTGTACGGGATCGAAAGCTCTTTTGCCTGTTCAATAAAGCGCGCGGCATATTCCGGGCCGGTCAGCTCCTCCTGAAAGGTGTGCAGCCCAAAGCCGTTGTGGATGCACTGGTTTAAAATGCCGCCCAGCTCGCCGTCCCGCTCAAGGATCAGAAGATCGGAGATCCCCGCCCTGCGCGCGGCGATAGCTGCCGCAAGCCCGGCGGGGCCGCCGCCAATGACGATCAGATCATAAATTTTCATAAGGAACCCTCCCTTGTATACCCGGTCAGAAGCTCGGAGCCTGCGCCGTGCTTGGAAACGGTCAGCGGGTCGGCGGAAAGCTCTTTTTCCAGAAGTTCCATGACCTTCGGGGAGCAAAAGCCCGCCTGACATCTGCCCATCCCGGCTCTGGTGCGCCGTTTGACGCCGTCTAAGGAACGCGCGCCGAGCGGTCTGCGGATGGCGTTTTTGATCTCGCCCTCCGTGACGGTTTCGCAGCGGCATACGACCACGCCGTAGGAAGGATCTTTGGCGATCAGGGCGCGCAGCTCATCAGGGGAAGCGGAGGCAACGCACGGGATCCCCTTCCGGCGCGGGTTAAAATCGGTTTTTTCGGGCAGGGAGAGCTTTGCAGCGACCTGTTTTGCCAGAAAAACGCCGATGGCGGGGGCGGAGGACAGACCGGGAGATTCGATGCCTGCGCAGTCGAAAAATCCGGGCGCGTCCGCCGCTTCCCCGATGACAAAATCGCCGCCCGCTTCGGAGGCGCGAAGCCCCGCAAAGGAGGTGATCGTCAGATTGCGCGGCAGGGAAGGCACGCTTAAGGCGCCCTTTTCCATGACCTCCAAAAGCCCTGCCTGCGTGGTGTTGACCGCTTCCTTATCGGAAAGGTTTTCGGCGGTAGGGCCTACGAGCAGATTGCCGTGGACGGTGGGCGTTACGAGGATGCCTTTTCCCATTTTGCCGGGAAGCTGGAAGATCGTATGGGAAACGAGGGTTCCGGCTTTTTTGTCGAGAAGCTGGTATTCGCCGCGCCGGGGCGTGATGGAAAGCCTGCGCGCGCTTACCATGTTGTGCAGCTCATCCGCATAAACGCCGGCGGCGTTTACGATACAGCGCGTTTCAAAGGTTTCCCCGGATGCGGTCACGACGCGCCAGCTTCCGGGTGCGGTCCCGGGCAAAATCTGTTTTACCGCAGTGTTGAAAAGAAACTGCGCGCCGTTTTCAAAGGCATTTTCCGCATAGGCGACCGTCATGTTGAACGGGCAGACGATCCCGCCCGTGGGACAGAAAAGGGCTGCCGCAGCCTGGTCGGAAACGGCGGGTTCAAGTTCTTTTAATTCATCCCCGGAAACGATCCGCAGACCGGAAACGCCGTTTTGCCTGCCCCGTTCGGCGAGGGCTTCCAGCTCGGGAAGCTGCGCCTTGTCAAAGCAGAGGACGAGGGAACCGTTCCGTTGAAAAGGAAAATCCAGCTCTTCGGAAAGCCGGTCCATCATGGCGTTTCCTTCTACGTTGAAGCGCGCCTTTAAGGAGCCGGGGGCAGCATCGTGCCCGGCGTGGATGATGGCGCTGTTTGCCTTGGAAGTGCCGCAGCAGACGTCCTCCTCCTTTTCAAGGACGAGCAGATCAAGTTCATAGCGGGAAAGCTCCCGGGCGATGCTGCAGCCCGTGACGCCCGCGCCGATGACGATAACATCATACATGGCTGTTGTCCTCCTTTCAGGGAAGCATATGTCCCGCCGCCAGATAAAGCTGATACCACTCCTGTCTGGTAAGGACGATGTCCGCAGCGCGGCAGATGAGGGAAAGGCGCTCGGGGCTGGTCGTCCCGGCGATGAGCTGCATATTGGCGGGATGGCGCAGGATCCATGCCGCAGCGATGGCGGTCGGCTCGGTATCATAGCGCTCCGCAATCTCGGAAAGACAGCGGTTCAATTCCGGATATTTCTCATTTCCGATATAAACGCCTTCAAAAAATCCGTACTGGAAGGGCGACCACGTCTGGATCGTGATGTCGTTTAAGCGGCAGTAGCCGAGCACATGCCCGTCCCGGTCCACGCTGCCGTCCGTCGTCATGTTGACCTCCATGCCGCTTTGGATCATGGAAGAGTTGGGCAGGGAAAACTGGAGCTGGTCTGTTACGATGGGCTGGCGCACGCATTTTTTGAGCAGCTCAATCTGCGACGGATTGTGGTTGGAAACGCCGAAATGGCGCACCTTGCCGGAGGCTTCCAGCAGGTCGAAGGCTTCCGCTACCTCCTCCGGCTCCATGAGCGCATCCGGGCGGTGCAGAACGAGAACGTCCAGATAGTCCGTGCGCAGCCGCTTTAAAATGCCGTCCACGGAGGAAAGGATGTGTTCCTTTGAAAAGTCGTACATCACGCCGGGAACGATGCCGCATTTGGACTGCAGGATCATCTTTTCGCGGACGGAGGTAGACATGCCCACAGCTTCGGCAAAAGCCTCCTCGCAGCGTCCCGCCCCGTAAATGTCCGCGTGGTCAAAAAAGTTGCAGCCAAGCTCCAGCGCGGTGTCCACAAGCCTGCGCGCCTGCACGGCGGAAACATCGCCGATGCGCATGCAGCCCAGTGCGACTGCGGGAACGGTCATGCCGCTTTTTCCAAGAGAAATCTGTTTCATACGAGTACCCCCTAAAGTAATATTTGCATGATAAAATCTGAGATTTATTATACTCTATCCGGAGGGAAAAGAAAAGCGGGACTGCCGTGATTTGGTAGCCCCGCAGGGAAAATACGGATTCGGATATTAAACTATTCGCCGCATTTTTCAGAAAGGATATTGTCCAGCAGCTTTTTGGAAAGCTTTTCGTGCAGACGGCATTCCTCCGGCGTAAAATTCTGATACATCCGGGATAAAAATTTCTGCTGGGTGAGTTGGACGTCCTTTGTCAGTCCGGCGGCGGCAGGCAGGATGGAAAGATGGAGGATGCGGCGGTCGTTTTTATCCTCGCGGCTTTCCAGAAAGCCCTGCCGGATGAGGGAGTCTACCGCCCGCGAAACGCAGGATTTGGGAAGCCCTCTCAGCTCCACAATGTCCCTGGCGGTGTCCAGCTCGGGATGGTTTGCCAGAAACAGCAGGATATTTAGTTCCGTGGCGGTCAGCTGATAGTGGGCTGCCGTCCGGTTGATCTGTTTTTCATAGCATTTAAAAAACTGCTGAATGCCGTAAAGCATCTCAGTTGGATTGGGCATCTGTGATCCCCTCCTGTTTTTTCAGAAGAATGTTCATAAACTCGTCACCGGTGATCGTCTCGTGCTCGTAAAGGTATTTGGCGATCTCATGCAGCTTTGGAAGATTGTCCTGCAGGATTTTGAGCGCCTTTGCGTGCTGGGCGCGGACGAGCTCCACGGTCTTTTTGTCGATCTCGGTCTGGGTTTCGGGAGAGCAGGAAAGGGATGTGTCGCCGCCCAGATACTGGTTGCTCACATTTTCCATCGCGACCATGTCGAAATCCTCGTGCATCCCGAAACGCGTGATCATCGCGCGGGCAAGGCGCGTCGCCTGCTCGATGTCGTTGGAGGCGCCGGTCGTAACGGAATGGAAGATAAGCTCCTCAGCCGCCCTGCCTCCGGTAAAGGTTGCGATCTTGTTTTCCAGCTCCTCCTTGGACATCAGGAAATGCTCGCCGTCGTCCACCTGCATCGTATAGCCAAGCGCGCCGCTGGTGCGGGGGATGATCGTGATCTTGTGCACCGGCGCGGAGTTGGTCTGCATGGCTGCCACGAGCGCATGGCCGACCTCGTGATAGGAAACGATGAGCTTTTCCTTTTCAGAAAGGACGCGGCTCTTTTTCTGGTATCCGGCGATGACGACCTCGATGCTTTCCTCCATGTCCGCCTGCGTGGCAAAGCGCCGTCCGTCGCGGACTGCCCTGAGCGCCGCTTCGTTTACGATATTGGCAAGCTCCGCGCCGGAAGCGCCGGAAGCGGCTTTTGCGATCTCGTAAAAATTGACGTTGTCCGCAATTTTGATCTTTTTGGCGTGAACCTTTAAAATGTCCGCGCGCCCCTGCAGATCGGGCAGCTCCACGGGAATCCGGCGGTCAAACCGTCCGGGACGGGTCAGCGCGGGATCGAGGGAGTCGGGGCGGTTGGTCGCTGCAAGGATCACGACGCCCTTGGAGCCGTCGAAGCCGTCCATTTCGGTAAGCAGCTGGTTTAAGGTCTGTTCGCGCTCGTCATTGCCGCTGAAATTGCCGTCACGCTTTTTGCCGATCGTATCGATCTCGTCGATGAAAACGATACAGGGCGCTTTTTCCGTCGCCTGCTTGAACAGGTCGCGTACCTTTGCCGCGCCCATGCCGACGAACATTTCTACAAATTCGGAGCCGGAAATGGAGAAGAAGGGCACGTCGGCTTCGCCTGCGACCGCCTTTGCAAGCAGCGTCTTACCGGTTCCGGGAGGGCCTACAAGCAGCGCGCCCTTTGGCATGGAAGCGCCGATCTCCCGGTATTTTTCGGGATTGTGCAGAAAATCAACGATTTCGGAAAGAAGCTCCTTTGCCTCGTCCTCGCCCGCCACGTCGGCAAATTTGATGCCGGTGGAGGATTTGACATATACCTTGGCGTTGCTTTTGCCAAACGCCATCGCCCCGCCGGGGCCGCCGCCCATCATGCTCTGGTTCATCTTCCGGAAAAGAAGCTGACCGAGGGCGACAAACAGGATCGTCGGAAGGATGAAGCCGACCAAAATGCTCATAAGCGGCGACTGCTTCGTGGGAATCTCGCTGATGAGCTGCGCGCCGGAGCTGCGGATCTGCTCGACAAGCTCGTTGCTCGTATTGATCAGACCGGTTTTGCAGATCTGGGTTTTCCCGTCCTCTTCAATCGTATAAAGAATCACATAATCCTGCAGGTCGATCTGGACTTCTTTGATCTGGTGGGAATCCAGACCGTCCAGAAAATCGCTGTAGGTGGTTTCCACAACGCTGCGCCCCATCAGCCATGGCAGCACAAAAATATTGAGCACAAACATGATGATGAGGGCGACAACCGCGTAGGTGGCAAGCATCTTTTGGGGTTTCTTGTTGTCATCGGGATTGGTTGTCATAATTTTTCTCCTGTCCGCGCGGATTGTTCCGCGCAATCTGACCTGAAAGTTCTTAGAAGAACTGTTTCTTATGGAACTATTATGACGCGGAAAAAGGAGAATTACAATTAAAGAAGCGGGAACAATTTATAAAAGAACTATAAAATGCGTAACGGTTCGGCAGTCCGGCAGCGACCGGCTCTGTTCTGCCCGCGCACCGCAGCCCTTTGGCGTCAGCCTCCGGTTTCGCTCACAGGGAATTTGGAATCAAACAGCGCGAAACTGTCCGGGACGCATCCTGCCCGCGCAAACTCGCGCGGCATTCGCCGCGCTCAGACAAGTCGCGGACAGAATGCCGGACCGTTCCGCGCTGTTTGCAAATTCCCCTTCGTTCAACAGTCGGCTGACGCCAAAGGGCTGCGGTGCGCGGGCAGAACAGAGCCGGCCGCTGCCAAAAATCGGAACGCTTACCGATTAGAAAAGAAGCTTCCTATATCTGACCCTGCAAAAAAACTGACAAAATAAGAAAAAGACCGAATAATCCGACAAATATCGCTTTTAAATGCGTTAAAACACTTTAAAACAGAAAATATGTATAAAGTGTCCAGCATAACTTAAAATAAAAGAATAAAATTGTGCATAATTTTATCAAATTTTTTTGAAAAAAGTATTGCAAAACCCATTTTCCTATAGTATACTATGTCTTGCGTTGAGCGATGAACAACAACGCAGACAACACAATACAGAATGGACCGCTAGCTCAGCTGGTAGAGCACCTGACTCTTAATCAGGGTGTCCAGGGTTCGAGCCCCTGGCGGTCCACTAAGAAGCACTGTTTTTGGGAGATTTACTTCCGGGGGCGGTGCTTTTTTGTTCGATAGGAAAGTTCCTTTCCCATCAAACAAAAAAGCACGACGATGCGCACTCGCGCGAAAGGATCCCATTGCCTGACGGCAAACGCGCTCGGCGCGGGTGTGCGCCAAGGCGCACACGTTTTTGTTCGTCCGGAAAGCTCCTTCCCGATCAGGTAAAAAGCACGATGATGCGCGCGCTTTTAGGATTGCGTTCCTCAGAAAATATCTGTATCATGAAGATATAACGATAATCGGAGGGAGGCGGCAGAAGGCAATGTATCTGGACTGGTTTACATTTCCCGATGAAGAGCGGGAGGTTGATTTTTTCTATCGCGTCCAGCGGACATGCTACGACAGCTATTATCCGTTTCAGGTGCTCTCCAAAAGGAAGCTTCGCCGGATCGATTTTGAGCCGGTAACGATTTTGTACGGCGGGAACGGCTGCGGAAAGACGACGGCGCTGAATGTGATCGCGGAAAAGCTGGGGCTTATGCGGGATGCGGTTTATAACCGGTCGAATTTTTTTGAGGATTATACGAAGCTGTGCGGGTGCAGCGGGGGGAAGATCCCGAAGGGGAGCAGGATCATTACCAGCGACGACGTGTTTGATTTTATGCTGGATCTGCGGATGATCAACGAGGGGATCGACCGGAAGCGGGAGGAAATGTTTGAGGATTATCTGGATACGAAATATTCGGATTTCCATTTCCGGACGATGGAGGACATCGACCAACTCAGGAAGGTCAATCTGGCGCGCAGAAAAACGCAGTCAAAATATGTGCGCGCGCGGCTGATGGACAACGTGCGGGAGCATTCCAACGGGGAGAGCGCTTTTCAGTATTTTACGGAGAAAATTCAGGAAAATGCGCTGTATCTTCTGGACGAGCCGGAAAACAGCCTGTCGCCGGAGCGTCAGGGAGAGCTTGTGAAGTTTCTGGAGGATTCGGCGCGGTTTTTCGGATGCCAGCTTGTGATCTCGACCCACTCGCCGTTTCTTCTGGCGATGAAGGGCGCGAAGATTTACGATATGGATGAGATCCCGGCAGACGTCAAGCCGTGGACGAAGCTGGACAATGTGAAGCGGTATTATGAATTTTTTAAGGAGCATGAACGGGAGTTTGAAAGATAGCTCCTGCTCCTGCGCTCCGGAACGGAGATTATATGGAAGAAACGCGTGTAAAAGAGCAAAGCAGGCTGGAACAGGTTCATGCCAGAATGAGAAGCAGGGGCGACGGCGGCGCGGACGAAACCGGTGCAAGCCCGTTAAACTGGGCGGTGCTGGGCTGCGGCGTGATCGCAAACGAAATGGCGGCAGCCTTAAAAAAGATGGGGAAAAGGTTGTATGGCGTCGGCAACCGCACCCATGAAAAGGCGGTGGAATTTGCCCGTACATACGGCGTGGAAAAGGTGTATGACAGACCGGAGGATATGTTTGAAGACCCGGCGGTGGACATCATCTATCTGACGACGCCGCACAACACGCATATGCCGTTTCTGCGGCAGGCGCTGGGGAACGGGAAGCATGTGCTGTGCGAAAAGTCGATCACTTTAAACAGCGCAGAACTGGAAGAGGCGATGGCGCTGGCGGAAAAAAACAACGTCGTTCTGGCGGAGGCGATGACGATCTGGCATATGCCTCTTTACAAGGAGCTGTGGCGCATGAAGGACGAACAGCGTCTGGGAAAGGTCCAGATGATCCAGGCAAACTTCGGCAGCTTCAAGGAATATGACATGCGCAACCGCTTTTTTAACAGGGAGCTTGCCGGCGGGGCGCTTCTGGACATCGGCGTGTATGCGATCAGCCTCGTGCGCAGCTTTATGGACAGCTGCCCGGATCAGGTCAAAAGTCAGGTAAAATATGCGCCGACCGGAGTGGACGAGCAGGCGGGCATCCTTTTGATGAACCCGGAGGGACAGATGGCGGGGATTACGTTAAGCCTTCATTCCAAGCAGCCAAAGCGCGTCGTGATCAGCTGTGAAAAGGGCTATATCGAGATCACCGAATACCCGCGGGCGGAGCGGGCGCTCATCGTAGACGCGCAGACGGGCAAAAAGCGGGAGCTTCTGGCGGGACATACGGCGGACGCCCTTCTTTATGAGATGCGGGATATGGAGAGCGCGGTGCTGGAACAGGACGCGGGCGTGATGAAGCTTTCGATGACGGCGGACGTAATGCGGCTGATGACGGGGCTTCGGGGCGAGTGGGGGATGAAATATCCCGAAGAAGAGACGGAAGATGACGTGAAACCATAAAATTTTTAAAAAATTTGTCAGAATAGTATAGATATATTGCAGAATTAGAGTTAAAATGAGATATAAAGCACGAATGCCGACGTCTCGGGCGCGGATGTATCTTTTTTGAAACATACGGTCAGAGGGGTGGTAATTTGTGCGCACCGGAGTATAATAGTCTTCGGTGACAGTTCCTATTTTATATAGAAACCAAAGAACAGGAGGAACACAAATTGAGAACCAAGAAAAAGACAATGGATGGTAATCAGGCTGCCGCATACGTATCCTATGCGTACAGCGACGTTGCCGCTATTTATCCCATTACGCCCTCTTCTCCGATGGCGGAAATGACCGATAAGTGGGCAACACAGGATCAGAAGAACATTTTCGGACAGACTGTTAAGGTAACAGAGATGCAGTCCGAGGCAGGCGCAGCGGGTGCGGTGCACGGCTCTCTGGCAGCAGGCGCGCTGACAACTACCTTTACGGCGTCCCAGGGTCTTCTGCTGATGATTCCCAACCTGTACAAGGTTGCAGGCGAGCAGCTGCCCGGCGTATTCAACGTTGCGGCAAGAGCGCTGGCAAGCCATGCACTTTCTATTTTCGGAGACCATTCCGATATTTACGCATGCCGTCAGACAGGCGTTGCGATGTTCGCAACATCCAGCGTACAGGAGATCATGGACCTGACTCCCGTAGCGCATCTGGCAGCGATCAAGGGCAAGATGCCTTTCATGAACTTCTTCGACGGTTTCCGTACTTCCCACGAGATCCAGAAGGTTGACGTTTGGGATTACGAAGATCTGAAGGATATGGCTGATATGGACGCCATCATGGAGTTCAGAAAGAACGCGCTGAACCCTGAGCACGCAAAAGAAATGGGTTCCGCTCAGAACCCTGACATCTTCTTCCAGGTAAGGGAAGCATCCAACAAGCATTACGATGCGATCCCCGGTATCGTAGAAGAGTATATCAACAAGGTAAATGAGAAGCTCGGCACACATTACGGTCTGTTTGATTACTACGGCGCGGCAGACGCTGAGCATGTGATCATCGCAATGGGTTCCGTATGTGACACCATCGAAGAGACGATTGATTACCTGAACGCAAACGGCCAGAAGGTTGGTATGGTAAAGGTTCATCTGTACCGTCCTTTCTCCGCAGAGCATCTGATCGCAGCGATCCCGGATTCTGTAAAGCAGATTTCCGTTCTGGACCGTACAAAAGAGCCCGGCGCGATCGGCGAGCCTCTGTATCTGGACGTTGTTGCAGCGCTGCATGACAGCAAATTTGCAAATGTTCCGGTATTCTCCGGCAGATACGGCTTAGGCTCCAAGGATACGACTCCTTCCCAGATCGAAGCCGTTTACAAGAACACAGAGAAGAAGCTGTTCACAATCGGTATCAACGATGACGTAACCTATCTGTCCCTGCCCGACGAGGCAAGTCTTGATACCTGTCCGGAAGGCACAGTACGCTGTAAATTCTGGGGTCTTGGCGGCGACGGTACTGTAGGCGCGAACAAGAACTCCATCAAGATCATCGGCGACAACACCGATATGTTCGTACAGGCATACTTCTCCTATGACTCCAAGAAGTCCAACGGTATCACCGTTTCCCACCTGCGTTTCGGTAAGAAGCCGATCCGTTCTTCTTATCTGATCAGCAAGGCTGACTTCGTTGCATGTCATAACCCGATGTACATCCGTCATTACGACGTTGTACAGGATCTGTGCGACGGCGGCACATTCCTGTTAAACTGCCCTTGGGGCGCAGAGGAGCTTGAAAAAGAGCTGCCCGGTCAGGTTAAGCGCTACATTGCACAGCACCACATCAACTTCTATACGATCGACGGCTTCGCAATCGGCAGGGAGATCGGCTTAAAGAACAAGATCAACACCGTTCTGCAGTCCGCATTCTTCAAGCTGGCGAACATCATCCCCGTAGACGAGGCATGCAGACTGATGAAGGATGCGGCACAGAAGGCATACGGCATGAAGGGCGAGAAGATCGTACAGATGAACTTTGCAGCGATCGACCGCGGCGCAGAAGGCGTTGTGAAGGTTGAGGTTCCCGAGAGCTGGGCAAACGCAGAGGATGACAACTTAAATCCTCCTACCTTCCAGGATCGTCCCGAGGTTATGAAGTTCGTTGAGAAGATCCAGGTTGAGGTAAACGCACAGAGAGGCGACAACCTGCCTGTATCCACATTTATGGATTATATCGACGGTTCTACCCCTTCCGGTACATCTGCTCACGAGAAGCGCGGTGTGGCAGAGGATCTGCCGAACTGGAATCCTGAGAACTGTATCCAGTGTAACCGTTGTGCACTCGTATGTCCTCATGCGGTTATCCGCCCTGTGGCAATGACTGCGGAAGAGAAGGCAAATGCTCCTGAGAGCGTTGTGACCATTCCGGCAGTAGGCGCTCCCGGCTATGAGTTCGCAATTACCATCTCTGCATTAGACTGTACCGGATGCGGCTCCTGTGCTTCCGTATGTCCCGGCAAGATGGGCAACAAGGCTCTGGTTATGGCTCCCGCAGGCGATGATGCTGCAGTGAAGCAGGAAGGCTTCGACTACACATGCAAGCTGCCTGAGAAGACAGACCTGATCGAGAAATTCAAAGAAAATACTGTAAAGGGCAGCCAGTTCAAGCAGCCTCTGCTTGAGTTCTCCGGCGCCTGCGGCGGATGCGGCGAGACACCTTATGCGAAGCTGGTAACTCAGCTGTTCGGTAACAGAATGTACATCGCAAACGCTACCGGATGTTCCTCCATCTGGGCGAACTCTTCCCCGTCCACACCTTATACCGTGAACGCGAAGGGTCAGGGTCCTGCATGGTCCAACTCCCTGTTCGAGGATGCGGCTGAGTTCGGCTACGGCATGCTGTTGGCGCAGAATGCAGTACGCGGACGTCTGAAAGACGAGGTTGCAAAGCTGGCTGAGAGCACCACAAGCGAAGGCTTCAAGGCTGCGGCTCAGGAATGGCTGGATACCTATACAAAGGGCGCGTTAAACGGCACTGCAACCGATAAGCTGGTTGACGAGCTGGGCAAGGAAGGCTCCGACGCATCCAAGGCAATTCTGGATGAGAAGGATTTCCTGGCGAAGAAGTCCCAGTGGATCTTCGGCGGCGACGGCTGGGCTTATGATATTGGCTTCGGCGGCGTAGACCACGTTCTGGCAAGCGGCAAGGACGTAAACGTTCTGGTATTCGATACCGAGGTTTACTCCAACACAGGCGGTCAGTCCTCCAAGTCCACACCTACCGGCGCTGTAGCACAGTTTGCTTCCGGCGGTAAGAAGACCAAGAAGAAAGACCTTGCAAGCATCGCAATGAGCTATGGTTATGTATACGTTGCACAGATCGCTATGGGCGCGGACTACAACCAGACAGTTAAGGCGATCGCTGAGGCAGAAGCTTACGACGGTCCTTCCCTGATCATCGCATACGCTCCTTGTATCAACCATGGTATCAAGGCTGGTATGGGCAACACGATGCAGGAAGAGGAGAAGGCTGTTAAGTCCGGTTACTGGCACCTGTTCCGTTACAACCCTGAATTAAAGGGCACGGAGAAGGGCGCATTTACACTGGACAGCAAGGCTCCTACACTTCCTTATCAGGATTTCTTAAACGGCGAGGTTCGTTACAACTCCCTGCGTAAGGTAAATCCTGAGATGGCTGACGCTCTGTTTGCTGAAAACGAGAAGGAAGCTGCGGAAAGATATGAGTATCTGAACAAGCTCGTTAAGCTCTACGGCAACGAGGAATAAAGAATACGGCTTTTAAGGGGGCTTTCAAAGGGCTTCCCCAAAGCTGAAAAAAGGGCTGTCCGTCTTTGACGGGCGGCTCTTTTGCTTGACAAACGGCGGGGAAATGTTTATACTTGAAATACCATGCAGCCGGGGGAGCAGCGGTCCCCTGCACCTGCAATCCGCTATAGCAGGGGTGATGGCGGGCAGAGGGCTTTATGCCTGTATTGCTGCCCTTTATAAGTGGCGATGAAGTTTGGGTCTTGCGCAACGGGTGTCTGCGAACCGTGTCAGGTTGGGAACAAAGCAGCACTAAACAGAATTTCCCGTGTGCCGCAAGGGTGCCTGGCGGAGTTAACTGTAGAGGTAACGGATACGGGCGGCGGTTCGAAGTCCGCCGCATGGTCTTTGAACAAATTGAAGATGGTTAAGATATGCCGGGGGAGGTTCAGGATGTATAGAAGTCTGAGCTTCCGCCGGTTTTTTTATTTGACAGGGAAGTTCCTTTCCTGCCGAATAAAAATACGGTTATGCGCACTTGGCGCAAAGGAGAAACTGCGTTTCCCCGGCAGATATGATAAAAACGATACAGGAGGTCTGGATATGGAAAAAGAGGAGGAAGCCCTGCGGCGGCTTTTTGCGGACTGTACACTCTGCCCGAGAAGCTGCCATGTGAACCGGCTGGCAGGGCAGACCGGATACTGCGGCCAGGGCGCGCAGGTCAGGGCAGCGCGGGCGGCGCTCCATTATTGGGAGGAGCCGTGCATTTCGGGAAAGGCGGGCTCCGGCGCGGTATTTTTTTCGGGCTGTACGCTGCGTTGCGCGTTCTGCCAGAACCGCGGGATCGCTGCGGGACGCGCAGGAAAGGAGATTTCGGGGGAACGGCTGGCAGAGATTTTTCTGGAGCTGCAGGAAAAGGGGGCGAACAACATCAATCTGGTAACGGCGACGCATTTTGTCCCGGCAATCGTCCCGGCGCTGGAAGCGGCAAAGCGGGACGGGCTGCGCATTCCGGTTGTATACAACACGTCCTCCTATGAAAAGGTAAGCACCTTAAAACTGCTGGACGGGCTGGTGGACATTTATCTGCCGGATTTTAAATATGTATCAGGGGAGCTTTCCGCATGGCTTTCCGGCGCGCCGGATTATTTTGAAACGGCATCTGCCGCAGTAGAGGAAATGGTGCGTCAGGTCGGGGAATCGCTGTTTGAGGCGGCGGACGGAAGGCTTGTGACTGCGGAGCAGATGAACGACGCCTGCACGGATGAGGCGGGGGACGCGCCGGATTCGGAATTTTTGATGAAAAAGGGCGTGATCGTGCGGCATCTGGCGCTTCCGGGTCAGGAAGAGGATTCGCGGCGGGTGCTCCGCTATCTTTTAAAAACCTTCGGGAACCGGATCTATATCAGCCTGATGAACCAGTATACGCCGATGCCGGATTTTGTACGGGACATACGCGAGGCGGAAGAAGCCGGGGAAAATGCCGGTTTGGACGACAGGAAGAGGCAGGACAGAGAGGCAGGGAAGAGGCGGGCGCTTCAGCGGCTGACAGAGAAGCTTTCGGACGAGGCGTATGAGCGGCTGATCGGCTTTGCGATCGACGAGGGAATCGAAAACGGATTTATACAGGATGGAGAAACGGCGCGGGAAAGCTTTATCCCTGCGTTTGACGGAGAGGGACTATGAAAAAGAAAAAAATTGCAAAATGGGTCGGCGCGATTTTTTTATCGCTGCTGCTGTATATTATGGTGGGGGCGGTCGCGCCCTATGTAAAATCCCCGGAAGTATCGGAGAAGACGAAAAAGAGGATACAGAATACGGATTATCTGGGAAAGGAGCCATCGGGCGAGCGGGCGCGCATCCTCGTGGACAACGGGACGGCGCTGGCGGAGCGGATCCGGCTGATCTCACAGGCAAAAGAGCGGATCATTTTATCGACCTTTGATTTCCGGGCGGATGAGAGCGGAAAGGACGTGCTTGCGGCGCTGCAGGCTGCGGCGGACAGGGGCGTGTCCGTAAAGGTGATCGTGGACGGAATGAGCGGTTTTCTGCGGGTCGTCGGAAACGAGTATTTCGGGACGCTTGCGGCGATGGACAATGTGGAAATCAAAATCTATAATCCGTTTAATTTTGCGAAGCCGTGGCATCTGATGGCGCGGCTGCACGACAAATATCTGATCGCGGATCACAGCGCCTATATTCTGGGCGGACGGAACACGTTTTCCTATTTTCTGGGCGACCATGACGGCTATAAAAACTATGACTGGGACGTGCTCGTTTACGAACAGGAATATCGGGAGGGCTGCTCCATGGAGCAGGTGGAGCAGTATTTTGAAGGCGTCTGGGCGCTGCCGGAGAGCCGCCTGCACCGGGTAAGGCATCCGGAAAAGCAAAAGTACGCGGACGCGCGCGCAGAGCTTGAGGAGCGTTACCGGAATATGCAAAAGGAGCATCCGGACTGGTTTGAGCAGATCGATTATGCAGAAAAGACCGTCCCGGTAAACAAGGCAACGTTATTATCAAACCCGGTGACGCTGTATGCGAAGGAACCGACGGTTTTTTATGCGGTAACGGATCTGATGGGGAGGGTAGAGGAAAAGGTGCGCTTCCACACGCCGTATATTTTGTGCAACAAATTCATGCTGGAGCGGCTGGAACAGGTGTGCGGCGCGGTTCCGGAGGTGACGATGATGACCAATTCCATCGCCAACAACGGAAATCCGTTTGGCTCCATGGACTACTGGAAAAATAAGAAGAAGATTCTGGATACGGGCGTGAACATTCTGGAATATGACGGCGGCGTTTCCTACCACGGTAAATGCTTTACGGTGGATGACAGGCTTGTGGGGGTCGGCTCGTTCAACTGGGATATGCGCAGCGTTTACATCGACACGGAGCTGATGCTCGTGCTGGACAGCCCGGAGCTGAATACGCATCTGCAGTGGATCATGGACGAATACGAGAAGCAGGCGCTGACGATCCACGAGGACGGGACGGCGACGGCGCCGGAGGGGATGGAGCCGCAGGAGGTTTCGCTCAAAAGCAAAATACGGATCGCGGTGCTGTATCTGTTTGGGTATTGGGCGCGGTTTTTGATGTAATAAAAGAAAATTAAAAGGATTAGTTAAGAAAGAAGTAAAATTTCAATGGCGGATTCTTCTTGTTGTAATGGTTATGATTTGTATTTGAAAGTATTAAAAAAAATAATCAAATGGCGGTCATATTGCACAAAAATATTGACATGCTGAAAAAAATATGCAATAATTTTATTGAAATTAATAATCATTTCTTGAGATGTATTAGAACTAATAAATAAATCTTGTTGTATAAATAAAAAAACACGATATATCTAATGCCAAAGGAGGTGAGAAAGATGAAGGTTATTCGTACTAAGAGACCTACGCCAAGAAACTGTGGAGCAAACAAATTCTCTAAACATCCGTGGTAAAAACAGAATAAAGAAGAGTGTTCTAAGAAGTAGCTAATTGTTTCTTGGAGCACTTTTTCTTTATGGAGGGAACAGATGGTAAAATATATCTTCAAAGAGCAAAAAATATTATGTGTGGCACTTTTAATTATGATGGTAGTCGGATGTGTAATGGAAGTCGGTACAGTCTGCATTATGTCTTTATGTATAGAATTGGCGGTTTCAGGAAATATTGGAAAAGCTTCTATTTATACACTGACATTTTTGGCTTATATTGTATTATATTTTATTGTGGATTTTTATGGAAGAAAACTAAAGTATACTGTGTTAAAAAATGCGAGAAACAATTTGAGAAATGATATATTAAATAAAATTTCAAATTTTTCACATAAAAAATTTTATGAACGCACTTATAGTGAATGGAGCTCTGTTTTGCTCAATGATGTCAGTCTTATTGACGAATCTTGCTTTGGCACTATGTTAACAGTTTTTCCGGATATTATTATGCTGATAATTAGCGTGTTTTTACTTGTATACATATCTCCGTCAATCGCTTTGTTTATCATAGCATTGGCGGTAGCACAGATGGTAGTACCTAAGATTATGGGGGGGAAAATTGCGAAATCAAAAGAACGGCTATCAAAGAAAAATGGGGATTTTATGAATGTTTTGACAGATCATTTGCAGGGGTTTGATCTGTTAAAGAGTTTTAATTTGATCAAATATGCAAAAAAAGAGGTAGAAAATGCAGGGAATGATCTGGAAATGGAACGCTACAGATCGAGATTTTTGACATCTGTGGCAATGTTGTTTTCTTTTTCTTTTGGACAGGTTATTTATATTGGAGTTTATCTGTTTGGCGCTATATTAACGGCACAGGGATATATATCTATTGGAGCTATGATAGCAGCATCTCAATTAAGTGTTTATATTATTGGACCGTTAGAGTCGATGAGCGGATATGTGGCTGAAATTATTAGTGCCGGAAATGTAATATCTTCTATTGAAAAGGTGGTTGAGAGTACAGAAGAGGAAAGTGGTGGCAGTCATATCGAAAATTTAGATCAGGGTATTCGTTTAAAAAATGTATCTTTTTCTTATGGCAATGTAAAAGTTTTAGAAGATACTGACTATATTTTTGAAAAAGGGAAAAAGTATCTTTTAAATAGCCCGTCCGGTACAGGGAAAACTACGTTGGTTAAATTGATGACGAAAAAAATATTGCCGCAAAGGGGAAAAATATTTTTAGATGAAATAAATATTGACGACATAGGATGGAATTCTTATACAAGACTTGTATCAATATGTGATCAGGTAACCTTTGTTTTTCATGATACTTTACGGAATAATATTACGCTGTACGATGAAAAATATTCGGATAAAGAAATTTATGAAGCGATTAAAAGCGTAGGATTGGACTATTTATTTTCCCAAAATGGATATTCGTTGTATACCGTTTTAAATCCAAGGGGAGATAATCTGTCTGGTGGTGAAAAACAGAGGATTGCATTGGCGCGCCTACAATTGTTAAGAGCTCCATTTTGGATATTGGATGAAAGTTTTGCTAACTTAGATTATGACAGTAAGATAGAAATATTGGAAAAAATTGTTCAGGAGAAAGAGAGAACAGTGCTGTATATATCACATCAGATTACACCGGAAATTATAAAAATGTTTGACGAAGTAATTGAGGTCAGGGATTATAAAATAAGGAGGAAAGTCTTATGAAAAGAATTGAATTTAATAAATACATGGATATAATTTCATATAATAATGACATTATTATTTTTAATAAACTGAATAGTGCAATAGTACTTATGGATAAAAATAGAATTAAGAATAATAATGGAAAATATTTTTGTGATATTACAGAAGAAGAGTTTGAAGATTTTAAGGAAAACGATTTCTTTTTTTCAAGTGAAGAAGTACAAAAATATATAGAAAGTAATATGAAATTTCCAGTAGAAACTAATGAGGTAGAGATTACCATTAGTGTTACAGAAAAGTGCAATCTATTATGTGAATACTGCTATCAGGAGAGTTGGAATAAAGAAGAGAGCATAGGGAAAAAAGAACTAAAAACAAAAGTACTAAATTACATATCCGCTATATTACCTAAAATAGAGCAACCCAATAGTGTAATTTCAATACATTTTATAGGTGGTGAACCACTTTTAGAACAAGAAGTTATATTGGAAATAGTAGATGAAATACAAAATATAAATGCTAACGTAAATATTCGTTACTATATTGATACTAATTTGTCATATATTACAGTTGATTTTTTGAAACATTTTCCTAATCTGGCAATTAATACAACACTGACACTTAAAGAAGATCATGATAGGTTACGTTCTAACTCTTATGATAGAGTTGTTGAAAAATTAGAATTGCTAAAAGATTATTTTGATGGAGAACAATATAAAATTTGTATAAGATATAATTTGCATCATGACAATATTGATGATTTAGAGAAATTAATTATTATTTTGGAAGATATGAATTTAAATTTTTTTATGGATGTACAGAATATTCAAAATAGTCAAAAATGTTGTTTTGTGAATAAAATTTCTAATGACGATTTTGAAAAAATATATTTAGATAAAATTGTTCCTATTTTAGTTAAACATAGTTTATGCCCAGAATTATTGATGGAATTTGGGTTGAGTAGACATTGCCTCGGGGAGAACATACTAAATTGTAAATTTTATTCAAATGGAAAAATGGCGCTATGTGATGCTATATCAAAAGACAAAGCGTTAGATTATGTAGAAAGGATTAAACCATTACCAGAAATGTGCATTTTATGTGAAGATTTTCCTTATTGTGGAGGACCGAAACCTTGTGATATAAGGAAGTGTAATGGATATTTTGAAAGAAAAGATATTGTTCATAATAGAATTAAAAAATATGTAGAGTTATTTTTACAGGAATAAATCAATGATTTGTACAAAAAATTTTTAGAAAAAAGGATGAAAGCTCTCCGGGAAAAGCATGAAAAAATCGGAGGCATATTTTGAGGGGCGCGCCGCATATATAGGATAAAAACGGCGGGCATCCGGAATGTTAAATTATATCTGGGCAGCAATGATCCTTATCGGCATCCTTTACGGGGCATTCACGGGCAATATCGAGGCGGTATCCAACGCGGCGCTTGATTCGGCGGGCGAGGCGGTGGATCTGTGCCTGACGATGGCGGGCGTGACGGCGCTGTGGGTGGGACTGATGGAGGTCGCAAAAAACGCAGGGCTGATCGCCTCTATGACGAGGGGGATCAGCCCTTTTGTGAGCTTTTTATTCCCTAAAATCCCGAAAAACCATCCCGCACGGGAGTATATTTCCACGAATATCATCGCAAATCTGCTGGGGCTTGGCTGGGCGGCGACTCCGGCGGGGTTAAAGGCGATGGAGAAGCTGCAGGAATTGAACGAGGAGGAATGCGCGAAAAACCGGGCGGCGGCAGGCGGAAAAGCCGGGGCGGAACAAAAACGGGAGACAGGATGGAAAAACCGGGCGGGCTTTGATCCGAAGGTGGCGAGCAATGAAATGTGCACATTCCTGATCCTGAATATTTCGTCGCTGCAGCTGATCCCGGTCAATATGATCGCCTACAGAAGCCAGTACGGGAGCGCTGCGCCGACGGCGATCGTAGGACCTGCGATCGCGGCGACCTTTGTGAGCACGGCAGCAGCGGTTGTCTATTGCAAGTGGATGGATCGGAAGCGGTAAGGGCGCTTTTTAAAATTCCGCGTGGGGGAAGTATCCGACCGGCAGCGGCAACCGGCGGGGGCTGTCCGGCAGATGCCGGTTTCGCTCACAGGGAATTTTGTACAAAGCCTGCCGCACATTCCGAAACACAGCCTGACCGGTCAAACTCGTGCGGCTTGCGCCGCCCTCAGACAAGTCCCGGTCAGGCTGCCGGAATGTGCGGCAGGCTTTGAAAATTCCCCTTCGCTCAAAAGGATCTGCCGGACAGCCCCGCCGGTTGCCGCTGCCGGTCGGATGCTTCTCTGATGCAGAATTTCCTGCTGACAAATGCTTGCGAACGCGCTATACTGGCATAAGGGGCAGCGGCGTTTCGCATATTTTATCAGAAAAGCCGTATGCCGGACAGAACAGAAGAGGAAAGAGGAAGCAGGGTTATGAAGTACGATTTTACATCATTTATTGACAGAAGCGGGAAGGATTCGATCGCGATGGACGTGATCCCGGTTCCGGACGCGGAGGTAGGGGAGGGATTTGACCGGATCCCGATGTGGGTGGCGGATATGAATTTCCCGACGGCGCCGGCGGTCTGCGAACATATGCAAGAGCGGATAAAGCATCCGGTATTCGGGTATTTTGATCCGTCGGACGAATATTTTGACAGCATCATTAACTGGCAGAAAACGAGAAACGGCGTGGAGGGCTTAAAAAAGGAGTACATCGGCTATGAAAACGGCGTGCTCGGCTGCGTATGCGCGGTGCTGCAGGCGTTTTCGGCGCCGGGCGAGGCGATCCTCGTACATGCACCGACCTATGTGGGATTTACGGGGGCGCTCAACAACAACGGCAGAAAGATCGTGCACAGCGATCTGAAAAAGGATGCGGACGGGATCTGGCGCATGGACTATGCGGACATGGATAAAAAGATCAGGGAAAACCACATCCATCTGGCAATCTTTTGCTCCCCGCACAATCCCTGCGGCAGGGTGTGGGAGCGTGAAGAGATCGAGGCGGCGATGGAGGTTTACCGCAAAAACGACTGTATCGTGATCTCGGATGAGATCTGGTCGGATCTGACGCTGGGGGAGCATCAGCACATTCCGACCCAGAGCGTTTCTGAGGACGCCAGAAACAGGACGATCGCCGTTTACGCGCCGTCCAAGACGTTTAATCTGGCGGGGCTTGTGGGCTCGTACCATGTGATCTGGAACGCTTATCTGCGCGACCGCATGGAAAAGCAGTCGTCGCTGTCCCATTACAATTCCATGAATGTGCTGTCGATGCACGCGCTGGTAGGCGCTTACGGCAGCGAGGGACAGGAGTGGTTAAAGGAATTAAAGCAGGTGCTGACCGAAAATGCGCGTTGGGCGTGCCGGTTTATCGCCGAGCACTTCGAGGGCGTGGAGGTTTCGGAGCCGCAGGGGACTTATATGCTCTATCTGGACTGCTCCAAGTGGTGCGAAAAAAATAAAAAGACGATGGACGAGCTGCTCCGGGCGGGGATCCGCGTAGGCGTGATCTGGCAGGACGGACGAGCGTTTGGCTATGACAACACGATCCGGATGAATCTGGCGCTGCCCCATGCCAAAGTGCAGGAGGCGTTTGGACGGCTGGAAAAATACGTGTTTTAAAAAAGAGTCTCTGCTTTGAGCAGACGGATAAAACGGACGCAAAAGACGGACGCTGCGGTGGACAAACACTGCAGCGTCCGTCTTTTGCGCTTGGCGCACACTTTTTCAGGGCAAAAGGTTCAGACTTTGCGCCCCGTTTCAAATAAATAGATTTCGCGGCTTACGCGGTTTGCCAGATCGGGGCAGACCTTTGCAAACAGGTCAAGCTGGCGTTTCTGGATCTGCCGGTTTGCCTGGGCAAGCTCCCAGCCGATCGCGTCTGCGAGGCGGGCCTTTTCCTCGTCGGGCAGGGACAGGAAGCGGTCGCGTGCCTGAGAAAAGTTGTCGGGATCGGAAATCTCCTTGCGGACGACCCTGCCGCCGGGATATGCCATGCCCGGATAGCAGGGCTTGGGCGCTTCGCAGGGCATATTGCCGTCAAGGGAGTTTGGCTTGTAGTTGATATTCCCGGGCGGGTTGCAGTATGCCATATCGCCGTCCTGCTGGTGGTTTGCCACCGGCGAAAGCGGGCGGTTGACCGGAAGCTGCGCGAAGTTTGTGCCGACCCGGTGCCGCTGGGTGTCCGTATAGGAAAAGGTGCGGCCCTGCAGCATTTTATCGGCGGAAAATTCGATGCCGGGAACGATATTTGCGGGGCAGAAGGCTGCCTGTTCAACATCCGTGAAAAAGTTTTTCGGATTTTCATTGACGGTCAGCATTCCGACCTTCATAAGCGGGAACTGATCTTCCGGCCAGATCTTCGTATCGTCCAGCGGGTCGAAGGAAAGCGTTTCGGCGACGGCGGGATCCATGAGCTGCACGCAGAATTCATAGCGGAGCGGATTGCCGGAAGCGATGCGCGCATGGAGATTGCGGACGGCGATGTCGGGATCGAGCCCGCCCAGCCGCCTGCCCTCGCGGCGGTCGATCACGTCCCGCGGTTCCTGCCCGAGGAAATGGTATTTCACGAACCGGCGCCTGCCTTCTTTATTGACCCAGACGAAGGTATTTACGCCAAAGCCGTCCATTCTGGCATAGTCTTTTACGATGCCCCTGTCGCTGTAAAGCCACATGAGCTGGTGCAGGCTTTCCGGGGACAGGGAGAAAAAGTCCCAGACGTGCCCGTAATTTTTAATATTGGTGCACGGATCGGGCTTTTGGGAATGGATGAAGTCGGGGAACTTGATCGCGTCGCGGATGAAAAAGACCGGGAGGCTTAAGCCCACCACGTCATAGTTTCCTTCGGAGGTGTAAAATTTGACCGCAAAGCCTCTGGGATCGCGGTCGGTGTCCGGCGCGCCCTTGGAGCCGATGACCGTTGAAAAGCGGATCAGAAAGCGGGTGGACACGTTTGGGTCGCACAAAAATGCAGCGCTGGTGTATTCCGCCATGCTGCGGTAGGGACGGAAGCTGCCGAAGGCGCCGCTGCCTTTGGCGTGGACGACGCGCTCCGGGATGCGCTCCCGGTCAAAATGCGCCATCTTTTCGATAAACTGCACGTCCTGTAAAAGGACGGGGCCGCGCTGTCCGAGCGTTTCGGAGTTGGCGGTGTCGTAGACGGGAGCGCCCTGTTCGAGCGTAAGGGTTGTTTTTTTCGACATAAAAATTCCTCATTTTCCGTTTTACTTTATCCTATGGAAAATGAGGAATTTTGTGCTTCTTACTGTTCGCGGAATGTGATGCTTCCGGTTTTTTCATCCATGCTTTCAACGATGGCGAGGGACTCTAAATGAATGCCTTTTTTACGGAGCTCATCGCCGCCGGGCTGGAAGCCCTTTTCAATCACGACGCCCGCGCCCACAAGCTGCGCGCCGGAGGACTGGACGAGGGTGGCAAGCCCTTCCAGAGCGCGGCCGTTCGCCAGAAAATCGTCGATCAGAAGAACCCTGTCGTCGGGGGAGAGGAATTCTTTGGAAACGATGATGTCGTAAATGCGTCCGTGGGTAAAGGATTCTACCTTTGTCGTGAATACGTCGCCCGCGATGTTCTTGGTCTGCGTCTTTTTGGCAAAGACGACGGGAACGTGGAAATACTGGGCGGTAATGCAGGCGATGCCGATGCCGGAAGCCTCGATCGTGAGGATCTTGTTTACGCCTGCGTCGGAGAAGCGGCGGTAAAATTCCTTGCCGATCTCTTCAAACAGCGGAATGTCCATCTGATGATTCAGAAAGCGGTCCACCTTCAGGACGTTTCCTTCTTTAATTTTTCCTTCCTTTCGGATTCTTTCTTCCAAAAGCTTCATAATCGTGGTATCTCCTTACTTAAATTTTTGATAGTATCCCATGAAGAAGACGAACAGGACGATCAGGGGCAGCACATAGGAAGCGTAGATCCGCACCCATCTGCTGCGGGGGAATTTGATGCCGATTCCGGTGTCCGCTTCCTTTGTGAACTTATCCCATCCCCAACCGTAGCGGCTCGTGCAGAAAAGCAGGTATACCATGCTGCCCAGAGGGAGCAGGTTGTTGGAAACGATGAAATCCTCCAGATCCTGAATCGTGGATCCTGCGCCGAGCGGCTGGAAGCCTGATAAAAGGTTGAAGCCGAATACGCAGGGCAGGGAGAGCAGGATGATGAGGATCCCGTTTACAAGCACCGCTTTTTTGCGGGAAGCGCCGAACAGATCCATGGAAAAGCTGATGATGTTTTCAAATACGGCGATGATGGTGGACTGGGCGGCAAAGGTCATAAAGATGAAAAAGAGCGCGCCGAAGATCCATCCGCCTGCCATCTGGTTGAATACGTTGGGCAGGGTCACAAATACAAGCCCGGGGCCTTCTCCGGGATCAACTCCGAAGGCGAAGCAGGACGGGAAGATGATGAGCCCTGCAAGAAACGCCACCGCCGTGTCGAGCACGCAGATGTTGAGCGTCTCCCCGGTCAGGGAGCGGTCCTTTCCGATATAGCTGCCAAAGATTGCCATTGCGCCGATGCCGAGGCTCAAGGTGAAAAATGCCTGCCCCATCGCGGCAAAAATCGCCTCTCCGATGCCGTTTTCCGCCATTTTGGAAAAGTCCGGGATCAGGTAAAAGCGCAGCCCCTCCGACGCGCCGGGGAGCGTTACGCTGCGGACGCACAGGATGAGCAGGATGACAAACAGACAGCTCATCATCGCCTTGGTAATACGCTCGACGCCCTTTTGCAGTCCGAGGCTGCACACAAAAAAGCTTGTCAGCACGATCAGCACCATCCAGAACGTCATGTAGCCGGGGCGCGCCAGCATGTCGGAAAATACGCCGGCAACACCGTCTGCGTCAAGCCCGTCAAATTCCCGTGTGAGCATTTTGAAAATGTAGGCAGCCATCCATCCGCCGACGGTGGTGTAAAACATCATGAGCAGGTAGTTGCCCGCCATGCAGGCATAGCTTTGCAGATGCCACTTCGTCCCCTTCGGTTCCAGGACGTGGAAGGAGCGGGCGGCTGATTTCTGGCTTGCCCTGCCGACGGAAAATTCCATGACCATGATCGGAAGCCCGAGAATGACCAAAAACAGCAGATAGATGAGCACAAAGGCGGCGCCGCCGTATTTGCCCGTAATATAGGGAAAGCGCCATACGTTGCCCAGACCGACGGCGCATCCTGCAGAGATCAGGATAAAGCCGAGCCGGGAGGAAAACCGTTCTCTTTTCTCCATGATGAAAACCCCTCATTCATTATTTTAAAGTAGCATAGCATAAAAGCGTGTCAAACGCAATCGAGGAGGCTGCAATTTATGAAAAGTAAATGAAATTTTTCCGGAAAGCATTGTAATAGGAAACGGAATATTGTACCTTTAAAGAGAGAAAAGCCTCTTTTATTTCATAGGACGAAGGATGCTTGATTGAACGAAGGAAGGACCCGGATACTGTCCGGGAGGGAAATAAAAGGATGGATTGGCAGTCGGTGATCGGAACGGGCGGCATTGTGGTTGGCATTACGGCAGTGGTGCTTTTTTTTGTCTGGCTCGGATTTTGGGCGGCGAAGCGCTTTCGGGAGCGCTTCCGGGGTAGAAGGATGGACGAGCTGGAGGGACACGATTTTGAATATTTCTGCGCGGATCTTCTGGAGCAGAACGGGTTTATTGACGTGGAGGTGACAAGGGGGAGCGGCGACTACGGCGTGGATGTGCTGGCGGAGAAGGACGGCGTGACCTATGCGGTGCAGTGCAAGCGCTACGACGGGCCTGTGGGCGTCAAGGCGGTGCAGGAGGCGTATGCGGGGCGCGACTATTACGACCGGATGGTAGGCGCGGTCATGACGAACCAGTATTTTACGGAGCCGGCGGTGGCGGCTGCCCGCAAATTAAAGATCCTGCTATGGGACAGGGGGTATCTGGAAACGATGATGGAGGAATGAGACGGCTTCGCGCCGCTTCGGAACGGAGGGTGTTATGAGCTTTGTGGAATTTCAGAACGTAAAGAAGATCTATCACATGGGGGAGGTGGAGATCCAGGCGCTCAGGGGCGTGGATTTTCAGATCGAAAAAGGGGAGTTCTGCGTGGTGGTCGGCGCTTCCGGCGCGGGCAAGACGACGATCTTAAATATCCTGGGCGGGATGGACACGCTTTCGGAGGGGAAGGTTTTTCTGGATGGGAACGAGATTTCTTCCTACGGCAAAAGGAAGCTGACCGAATACCGCCGCTATGACATCGGTTTTGTATTCCAGTTTTACAATCTGGTCGGAAACCTGACCGCGCTGGAAAACGTGGAGCTGGCGTCGCAGATCTGCAGGGAGCCGCTGGATGCGGCGGAGGTGCTTGCAAAGGTGGGGCTTTCCGACCGGGCGGGCAATTTCCCGGCGCAGCTTTCCGGCGGGGAGCAGCAGCGCGTCGCGATCGCCCGCGCCCTTGCGAAAAATCCGAAGCTGCTTTTGTGCGACGAGCCTACAGGGGCGCTGGATTACAATACGGGCAAGGCGGTTTTGAAGCTTTTGCAGGATACCTGCAGAAACAGCGGCGTGACCGTCGTTGTGATCACGCACAATCAGGCGATCACGGCGATGGCTGACCGGATCATCACGGTAAAGAACGGGCTGATCACAGATATGCGGATGAACGATCACATCGTGCCGGTAGAGCAGATCGAGTGGTAAGGGCGCAGGGCAGGTGCCGTCAGGCGGCTTCAGGCGGCTGCTGTTTGGAGCGTTTGCCGTTTGGGGCGCAGGGATGTGACTGAGGATCGGGAGGCGGTTTACGGATGAAATCTTCAATGCGAAAAACCACTCGCCGGGAGATCCGGGCGAGCTTTGGAAGATATTTTGCGATCCTGGCGATTGTGGCGCTGGGCGTGGGATTTTTCGTGGGGCTGATGGTGACAACGCCCGCGATGGTAAAGACGGGCGGCGATTACATGAACCGGCTGGAGCTGTACGATATGCGGCTTGTTTCCACGCTGGGCTTTGAAAAGGACGCGCCGGAGCTGTTTGCCGGAAAAGAAGGGATCGAGGCGGCAGAGGGCGCGATGTCGGCGGATTTTTTGGCGACGGAGCCGGACGGCAGGGACAGGGTGCTGGCGGCGCAGACGCTTCTGGAAACGCAGAACCGGCTGGAGCTTGTTGCAGGCAGGCTTCCCGAAGCGCCGGACGAGGTGGTAGCGGACGCGAGCCTGTATCCGGAGAGCGCGGTCGGAAGCACGATCCGGATTTCGGAGGAAAATCCGGAAGCGACGGCGGAGCTGTTTGCCTACAAAGAGTACAAGATCGTGGGAACGGCGCATGCAGTATATTATGTGAACTATGAACGGGGCGCGACAACGCTTGGGAACGGGCGGGTCGGCGGCTTTGTTTATCTTCTGCCGGAGGGCTTTGATACCGATTATTATACGGAAGTGTTCCTGCGGTTAGATGAGGACTACGAAATTTACAGCGACGAGTACAAGGCAGCGGCGCAGGAGCTGGAACTGTGGGCAGAGCCGCTGGCAGAGCAGGCGGCGCAGGAGCGCTATGACAGGATTATTTCGGATGCGCAGGCAGAGATCGACGATGCAAAAAAGACGCTGAGGGAGGAAACGGCGGAGGCAAAGGCAGAGCTTGCGGAGGCAGAGCAGGAGCTTTCCGACGGGCAGGCAGAGTTAGAGGACGGCAGGGCAGCGCTTGCAGACGGCAGAGGGCAGATCGCGGATGCGAAAGCAGAGCTTTCTTCCCGGCAGGCGGAGCTTGACCGGAGCCGGCAGGAGCTTTCCGACGGGCGCGCGGAGCTGGAAGCGGGACTTTTACAGATCGCGGAAGGAAAGGCGCAGCTTCAGGCGGCGATCGCAGCGGCGCAGGGGGGCGGTTCTTTGCCGGGCGAAGGCATGCAGGGGAGCGGTTCTTTGCCGGGGAGTGGGCAGACGCAGGCATCTGATTTACAGGCGCAGCTGAATGCTTTGGAGGCGCAGCTTGCGGCACTGGAAGCGCAGGAGGCAGAGCTTTTGCAGAAGCAGGCAGAGCTGGAAGCCGGGGAAGCGCAGCTTGCGGCAGGACAGGAGCAGCTGGACGGGGCGAGGCGGACGCTTTCTGCGAAGGAAAAGGAGCTGGAAGAGCAGGAAGGCAAGCTTGCGGACGCGGAAAAAGAGCTTGCCGACGGGCAGCAGGAATATGAGGACGGAAGGCGCACGCTGGCAGAAGAGACGGCGGAGGCAAAGGGAAAGATCGCAGACGCCGAAGAAGAGCTTGCAAAGATCGAAGCGCCGGACGTTTATGCGCTGGGCAGGGATACGAATATGGGCTATGCCTGCTATGAAAATGATTCCGCCATTGTGGCGGGCATCGCAAAGGTATTCCCGTTTTTCTTCTTTCTGGTAGCGGCGCTGGTGTGTATTACGACGATGAACCGGATGGTGGAGGAGCAGCGCACGCAGATCGGCGTTTTGAAGGCGCTGGGCTATTCCGAAGCGCGGATCATGGGAAAATATCTGTACTATGCGGGCAGCGCGGGCGTGATCGGCTCGGTGATCGGCTTCGTGATCGGCTCGACGGTATTCCCGACGGTCATCTGGTCGGCGTACCGGATCATGTACAATCTGGGCGATTATACGCTGTATCTGGACTGGCGGCTGGCGGCGGTTTCCCTTGCGGCGGCGATGCTGTGCTCGATGGGGGCGACGTGGCTGACATGCCGCTACGAGCTTTCCGGCACGGCGGCGGAGCTGATCCGTCCGAAGTCGCCAAAGAGCGGGAAACGGATCGTTTTGGAACGGATGCCGTTTTTGTGGAACAGGCTTTCTTTTCTGGCAAAGGTGTCCGTGCGGAACGTGTTCCGCTATAAGCAGCGGTTTTTCATGATGGTAGTCGGGATCGGCGGCTGTACGGCGCTTCTTGTGACGGGCTTTGGCGTAAAGGATACGATCGCGGACGTGGCGGATATGCAGTATGAAGAGGTGCAGCTTTACGATATGGGCGTGACGTTAAAGGACAGCGCAGAAGAGGGCATGGACGGGGCGCTGGCACAGGCGATTGAAGAAAGCAGCGCAGCATGGACGGCGGCGGCAGAGGTTTCGATGGATCTGACCGGAAAGGACGCAACAAAATCTGCGATCGTAGTCGTTCCGCAGGATATGGGAGAGATCGGGAAGTATGTGGATCTGCACACCCATGAGGGCGAAGCGGTGCTGTGGCCCCAAAAAGGCGAAGCCGTCATAAACGAAAAGCTGGCGCAAAACTGTGGCATCCGTGTGGGCGATATGGTAAGCCTGCGCAATGAGGACGGCGAAAAGCTGTGGGTAACGGTGTCGGCGCTGTCCCAGAATTTCATATATAATTATGTTTATGTTTCGCCTGAGACGTGGGAGGAAAACAACGGGAGCGCGCCCCGCTATAGGACGCTGTATCTGCAGACGGCGGAGGGCACAGACAGCAGGGCGCTGTCGGAAACGCTTCTGGCGTGCGACGGCGTATCGGCGGTTTCGGTAAATGCAGATCTGCTCAATCAGGTCAATAACATGATGAAGAGCCTTGACGCAGTGATCCTGCTGATCATCGTCTGCGCCGGGGCACTGGCGTTTATCGTCATTTATAACCTGACAAACATCAATATCACGGAGCGCATCCGGGAGATCGCGACGATCAAGGTGCTCGGATTTTTCCCGAAGGAGACGGCGGCGTACGTGTACCGCGAAAATGTCGTGCTGACGGCGGCGGGCGCGCTGGCGGGGCTTTTTGCGGGCGTGTGGCTGCACCGCTTTGTCATGGCGAATATCAATATTGATATGATCGCCTTCGACGTGAGGATTTTGCCGATGAGCTTTGTAAACAGCGTGCTTCTGACGTTTGTATTCATGCTGATCGTGGACGTTATCATGTATGTGAAGCTGGAAAAGATCAACATGGCGGAGTCGTTAAAGAGCGTGGAATAAGGGGGCTTTTGCCCCCTTTAATTTTTTCGTCAGGTTCGGGAAGTCCGACGGACCGGCTTCCAGCACAAACCGGTGAAACCGTTCCAATGAAAAATCCTTGCCCCACAGCGCCCGGGCGCGTTCGCGCAGGGCGGTCATTTCCAAATATCCCACGTAATATTTTAAATAGACGACGGGCGAGGTGCGCAGGTAGTCATAAATGCGCAGGGCGGTCTGTTCAGGCAGCCCGAAGGATTCCAGCGAGCGGATCACATCCTGCCGGGAAGCGCCGTAATAGTGCAGGGAGATGTCCAGCAGGGAAAAAAGATTGATCTGCAGATCCCGCTGGAGAGAGACGAGGCGGCACAAAAGGGAAGCCGCAGAGTCTGAATCCGCGCCGTCCAAAAGCTGCGCCGCATATTCATAGGAGAGCTGCTCCGTGTAATATGCCCAGCCCTCCACATAGCCGCCGTAGGAAAGCAGCTCCCGCGCCTTTATATCATTTTGGGCGGCGGAATACAGGGAGGAATAGACGGTCTGGTAAAGATGCCCCGGATACCCTTCATGCGCCAGCGTGGTGTAAAGCTCGATGCCGGAGGAGGTGGAGGAGCGGTTGATGCAGATCGTGTTGTGCGTCAGGTCATCCAGCGGCGGCGTCATATAAAAGGCGGGGCTTGTGTAGGCTTCCAGCGTGGCGTCCACGTTTTTGACGGTGCAGGAGACGGGAGTGGACGAAAGTGCGCCCAGATCGGGAAAATCCTGCGCCATTCTTTTTTGCAGGTCGTTTAAAATTTCGGAAGGATCGGAAACCGGGAATTGTTCGGAGAGCAGGGCATAATCCGGCAGGTTCCCGGTGAGCAGGCGGTATTTTTCAAGCACGGATTTCATTTCGCCGTATTTTTTTTGGAAGGTTTTCTGCAAAAGATTGTACATGGCTTCCGGGGAGAGGGAGGAACCGGTCGTGCGTTTGACGAGCCATGCGTAATACTCCCTGCCGTCGGGCTTTTCCGCAAGACCGCCCTCATAGCGGCCCGTGCCGCAGAGCGAGAGAAGCGTTTCTGCCAGAGCCTGATAGGCGGGCAGCACGCGCTCTGTAAGGATGCGGTCGTTTTGGGCAAGGAAGTCCTGCTTTTGCGCGTCGGAAAGCTGCCCGGACTGACAGAGGGCGTCCAGACGGTTTTCAAAGGTTGTCTGTAAAAAATGGTTTCCGGAAAGAAGCGCGTCTTTAGAGATAACGTCCTGACACTGGCGCGCGGCTTCCTTTGCGTCGGCGTCGGGCATGAACAGACCGGCGCTGCTTTTTTGCGATTCAAAATCGGCAAGCCCCTGCAGATAGTCCGGGACGGAGGAAAGCAGGGAGAGATAGGCTTTGGCGTCATCTGCGTCATAGAGCGTATACTCGGCAAGCAAAAGCAAAAGCTCGCTTTGGGTTCCGGCGGAGGGAGAAAGCGGCTCCTCATAAAAAGGGTAATCCGCGCCTTCCAGATCCAGCGTCAGGGAGGAGGTAAGCAGGTCGAAGGCATAACGGTCCTGCTCGTTTAACCGTTCCGGGTTCAGACGGGAAAGCTTTTTTAAAAAGGCTTCCTGCGCGCGGACGGAGTCCTGCCGGGACTGCTCCGAATAGACAGGAAGCGAGGCGCTTTCAGGACGGATGCCGAAGCGCTCGGGATCCGCGAGGGTAAAGTGCAGCCCCAGCGCATCGCTTTCAAGGGAAGTTTCAAAAAAGTGATCCGTCATGTGGCGGAACAGGGTAGGGTCAAAAAAGTGGGAAAAAACAAGCAGCAGGGCGATGGCAGTCATGCAGAGCGCCGTAAACAATGGAATCCTGAATTTTTTCAAGGTTTTCAAGGGAATCAACCGCCGGAATTTTTTAATATTTGTATGAGGCAGGAACGGGAAATATGAGGGGCAGCGTTTCATTTTACTTGTGAAAAAAGCAGTTCTGTAGTAAAATATGCTTAAGTTTCCGGAAAGGAGGGGCTTTTATGACGGAAGTAGTTGGCTGGCTGATTTTGCTCGTATTGCTGGTTGTCATCGAGCTTGCGACGATGGGGCTGACGACGATCTGGTTTGCGGGCGGGGCGCTTGTTTCGACGGTCGCGGCGGCATGCAACGCGCCGTTGTTTTTGCAGGTCGCGCTGTTTCTGATCGTATCGGTGGCGATGCTGGTGTTCACAAGGCCGATCGCGCTTCGTTATTTTAACAAAGACAGGGTAAAAACGAACGTGGACAGCCTGACGGGCGAGAGGGGCATCGTGACGGCGCCGATCGACAACGTGCAGTGCTGCGGTCAGGTAACGTTAAACGGCATGGAATGGACGGCGCGTTCCGCAGAGGACGGCGGCAGCATTCCGGAGGGAACCGTTGTCGTGGTGAAAGCCGTTGACGGAGTGAAACTGATCGTATCTCCGGCAGGGCAGGAGAAAACAGAGGGCTGACCGGAGGTTTCGGACAGCGAATAAAAATGCGGGACATCCGCGGAAAAGAGGGAAGAAGTATGGTTGGAGGCATTATTTTACTGATTGTTTTGCTGATCGCGATTATGGTGGTGGCTTCCTGTGTGAAGATCGTACCGCAGGCGCAGGCATATGTGGTGGAGCGTCTCGGCGCTTATCAGGAAACATGGGGCGTCGGCATGCACTTTAAAGTGCCGATCGTGGACAAGGTGGCAAAGAGAGTCCTGTTAAAGGAGCAGGTGGCGGATTTCCCGCCTCAGCCGGTTATCACAAAGGATAACGTAACGATGCGTATTGATACGGTCGTATTTTTCCAGATCACGGATCCAAAGCTGTTTACCTACGGCGTGGAGAACCCGATCATGGCGATCGAGAACCTGACCGCGACGACGCTGAGAAATATCATCGGTGATCTGGAGCTGGATCAGACGCTGACATCCCGCGAGACGATCAATGCGAAGATGCGTGCGTCCCTGGACATCGCGACAGATCCGTGGGGCATCAAGGTAAACCGTGTCGAGCTGAAAAACATCATTCCTCCGGCAGCGATCCAGGATGCGATGGAGAAGCAGATGAAGGCGGAGCGTGAGCGCCGTGAATCCATCCTGCGTGCGGAAGGCGAGAAGAAATCAACGATCCTTGTGGCAGAAGGTAAGAAGGAATCCGCGATTCTGGAAGCAGAGGCGGAGAAGCAGTCTGCGATCCTGCGCGCGGAGGCGGAAAAAGAGAAGATGATCCGCGAGGCGGAAGGTCAGGCGGAAGCGATCATGAAGGTACAGCAGGCGACTGCGGACGGTCTGCGCTTTATTAAGGAAGCAGGCGCGGACGAGGCGGTTCTGCGTCTGAAAGGGCTGGAGGCATTCGAGAAGGCTGCGGACGGCAAGGCGACCAAGATCATCATTCCGTCCGAGATCCAGAGCATGGCGGGGCTGCTTGCCAGCGCAAGGGAGCTTGTGACAAAAGAATAAAAAATATTTACAAAAAAGTGCTGTGCGCCGTATAATGGCTGTATGGCACTTTTTTATGCGCACACTTTTTTATGACAGGAGGTATGGGGAATCATGGATCTGAAAGGACGTCATTTTTTAAAATTGCTGGATTATACGCCGGAGGAGATCGAATATCTGGTAGACCTTGCGGCTGAACTGAAGCGCCTGAAAAAAGCGGGCGTATTGGTAGATACGCTGCGCGGAAAAAATGTGGCGCTCATTTTTGAAAAGACGAGCACAAGGACGAGAAGCTCTTTTGAGGTGGCGGCGCATGATCTGGGCATGGGGACGACCTATCTGGATCCGTCCTGTTCCCAGATCGGCAAAAAGGAGAGCATCCGCGATTCGGCGCGCGTGCTCGGGAGAATGTACGAGGGGATCGAATACCGGGGCTTTGGGCAGGAGATCGTGGAGGAGCTGGCAAAATATGCCGGAGTGCCGGTGTGGAACGGTCTGACCAATGAGTTTCATCCGACGCAGATGCTGGCGGATCTTTTGACGATCAAGGAACATCTGGGAAGGATCAGGGGCGTGAAGCTCGTTTATATGGGCGACGCCCGCTATAATATGGGCAACTCCTATATGGTCGTGTGCGCGAAGATGGGAATGCACTTTACGGCGTGCGCGCCTTCCAGATATTTCCCGGATAAGGCGCTTGTGGAGCAGTGTATGGAGATCGCAAAGGAAAACGGCGGCAGCATTACGCTGACGGAAGACGTGAAGGCAGGCACGAAGGACGCGGACGTGATCTGCACGGACGTCTGGGTTTCCATGGGCGAGCCGGATGCGGTGTGGAGAGAACGGATCGAGGATCTGATGCCTTATCAGGTCAACCGTTCTGTGATGCAGAATGCGGGGAACGCGATCTTTATGCACTGTCTGCCCGCTTACCACGACCGCAATACGGGAATCGGCAGGGAGATCGGCGAGCGCTTCGGCATTTATGAGATGGAAGTGACGGATGAGGTGTTCGAGTCGGAGGCTTCCGTCGTATTCGATGAGGCGGAAAACCGGATGCACACGATCAAGGCGGTCATGGCGGCGACGCTGGGCTGGAAGCATCCGGAAGAGGCGTAAACGATGCTGGATGAAAAGCGGATAAAAGCGCTGCTGGATGAAAAACAGATAAAAGTGCTGCCGGACGAAGAACGGATAAAAGCGCAGCCGGATGAAATGGGAGCGGACTGCCGGGAGATTTCGCAGCCGGGCTTTCGGTTTGACAGGATAGACTGCCGGGAAACGGTGGATTCGACCAATACGCTTGTCCGGATGGCAGCGCGGGCGGGAGCGCCGCAGGGGCTTGTGATCACGGCGGAGGAGCAGACTGCCGGAAGGGGCAGGCGGGGGCGCAGCTGGGCTTCGCCCGCGGGCAGCAACCTCTATTTCAGCGTGCTTCTGCGCCCGGATATGGACGGCGGAAAGGCGCATATGCTGACGCTGCCGATGGCGCTTGCGGTTGCGCAGAGCGTCCGCAGTCTGGGACAGGAGGCGCAGATCAAATGGCCGAACGACGTGGTCCTCGGTGGGAAAAAAATATGCGGCATCCTGACGGAGCTGTATTTTGACGCGTCTCCGTCTGAAACGGCGGGAGGACGCGGCTACTATGTGGTCGTGGGAACGGGCATCAACGTCAATCAGCCGCAGATTGCAGAGGAGCTTTCCGGGCGGGCGACGTCCCTTTTTCTGGAAACGGGGCGGACGCTTGACAGGGAGCGGCTGTTGGCAGAGGTGCTGGAACGCTTTTCCCAGTATTATGAGATTTTTTTAAAAACAGAGGATCTGGGCGGGCTTCAAAAGGAGTATGAGTCCCTTTTGGCAAACCGGGGCAGGCAGGTGGAGGTGCTTGACCCGAAAGGCGCATGGAAGGGGACTGCGCTCGGCATCCAAAAGACCGGGGAGCTGCTCGTGCGCCGGGAGGACGGCGCGGTGGAAGCGGTTTTTGCCGGGGAAGTATCGGTGAGAGGAATATACGGTTATGTCTGAAACACCCAATCAGGGAGAAAAAATCGTGCTCTGCGCGGCAAACGCCTATGAGCAGAAATATTATTTTAATGAAAAATTCAAAAAGATCCCGCAGTCCGTACAGGATGAGCTGCATATTATCAGCGTGCTGTTTACGAAGGAAGTGGGCGGCGTTTTTTCGATCGTGTTCGAGCCGGACGGCACGCTGGCGTTTGAGACGGACGCGGCGGACGACGATCTTTTGTATGATGAAATTTCCAGCGGGCTGCTGATCGCGGAGATCAAAAGAAACCGTCAGGAGCTTTTGGAATCGCTGACGCTGTATTACAGGATTTTTATTCTGGGAGAGGATCTGTCGGCACTTTTGGAGGAAGAAGAACAATGATTCTTGTAATTGACGTAGGAAATACAAATATCACATATGGCGTGTACGAGGGCACAGAGCTTGTGACGACCTTCCGCATGTCTTCCAATATGGAGCGCACTTCGGATGAGTACGGCATCGACATTATGGCGATGCTGCACAATAATGAGATCGACCCGGCAAAGCTTGGCGGCGCGATCATCGCCAGCGTCGTGCCGAAGGTCATGCACGCGCTGACGGGCGCTGTGAAGCGCTATTTAAAGACCGAGCCGCTGATCGTCGGAAACGGCATCCGGACAGGCATTAAGATCACCTCCGAGAATCCCAAGGAGATCGGCCCCGACCGAATCGTAGACGTGGTGGCAGCCTATGAAAAATACGGCGGCCCCGTGCTTGTGCTGGATTTCGGCACGGCAACGACCTATGATCTGGTAACGGAGGACGGATGCTTCGGCGTGGGGATCACCGCGCCGGGAATCCGCATTTCCGCAAAGGCGCTGTGGGAGGATACGGCGCGCCTGCCGGAGGTGGAGATCAAAAAGCCCGCTTCGATCCTTGCGCGGGAGACGATTTCGAGTATGCAGGCGGGGCTTGTTTACGGGCAGATCGGTCAGACCGAATATATCGTCAATCAGGTAAAAAAGGAAACCGGGCTGACGGATCTGAAGGTGGTCGCGACCGGAGGGCTGGGCAGGATCATTTCCGACGAGACGGATGTGATCGACGTTTACGACAGCGCGCTCACGCTGGAAGGACTGCGCATTTTATATGAGAAAAACAGCAGGTAACGCCCGGTATGAGGACTGAGATGAAAAAGCTTACGATCGGGAATGTGGAGCTTCCGAATCAGGTAATCCTTGCGCCGATGGCGGGGGTGAGCGACATTGCGTTCCGGCTTTTGTGCCATGAGCAGGGCGCAGGGCTTGTGTGTTCGGAAATGGTCAGCGCGAAGGCGATTTTGTATGGAAATAAAAATACGGAGGAGCTTTTGCAGATCCATCCGGAGGAAGGCGCGGTATCGCTGCAGCTTTTCGGCTCTGATCCGGACATCGTCAGCGAGATGGCAAAGCGCATTGAAGAGCGCCCCTTTGCGGTGCTGGACTTAAATATGGGATGTCCCGTGCCAAAGGTTGTAAATAACGGCGAGGGAAGCGCCCTGATGAAGGATCCGCTTCTGGCGGGAAGGATCGTGGAAAAGACGGCGAAGGCGATCCAAAAGCCGCTGACCGTCAAGATCCGGAAGGGATTTGACGACGATCATGTGAATGCGGTGGAGATGGCGCATATCCTGCAGGAGTCGGGTGCGGCGGCGGTGGCGGTGCACGGCAGGACGCGGGAGCAGTATTATTCCGGGCAGGCGGACTGGGACATTATCGCGCAGGTCAAGGCGGCGGTAAAAATACCGGTGATCGGAAACGGCGACGTCACGGACGGCGAAAGCGCGCTGCGGCTTCTAAAAAAAACGGGCTGCGACGGCGTGATGATCGGCAGGGGCGCGCAGGGAAATCCGTGGGTTTTCCGGGAGGTTACAGCGGCGCTGGAAGGAAGGGAAATCCCGCCGCGCCCCACGAGGCAGGAGCTTTACGATATGATCGCGCGCCATGCGCAGCTTGCGGCGCAGTACAAAGGGGAATATATCACGGTGCGCGAGATGCGCAAGCATCTGGCATGGTATACGACGGGGCTTCCCCATGCGGCGGCGCTGCGCAGGCAGATCAACAGCATAGAAACGATGGACGGGCTGCTGGAGGGAATGCACCGGCTGCTTTTGGAGGAATGAATCAGCCGGCGTCTGCATAGACTGATGGCATGAAGGACATCGTTTATTTTATGGCAGAGGAAAGAGAATACGGGGACAGGCGGCAGCGGATTTTGACGGAGCGGTTTGTCTGGCAGGAAAGAAGGGTGGAGTTATATCGGATTCCGCCCTCTTTTTTCCGGGAAAAGGGCGGAGGGATCGACGCCTTTTGGGGGAGGAAGAGGCTGGAACGGCTAAAGGATGAGATCAGCGGCGACGCTTCGGCACAGCTGTGGATAGCGCCGGAGCTGGACCGTTTGTGGAAGGATTTCAGACAGCCTGTGCCGGATGCGCTTCTGGCGGCATATGTGTGGCGGCAGCAGCCTTTCCGGGAAAATCTGATCCTGCTGACCGGAAACGAAGGGCAGCGCTGGCGGGAGGATTTTGTGGAGGAAGTGTTCGGCGGATTAAACGGCCTGTATCTGATCGGGGAGGAAAACGCTTTTTATATGGAAGGGCTGGCGGAAAAGATTTATGAGGAAAGCGGGCTTTTGACCGGGTTCGGGGCAGAAATGCCGGAGACGGACGGACGCCGCACGACGGTGGTGGAGCTGCGCAGAAACGCGCGTCCTCCGGTGCGGCAGATGGCTTTTGGATGCCTGTATCTGGATCTGACGTCCGACCCGTCAAAAAAGCGGCTGATTGTCGAAAAAAGAACGGATATTTCCTATATATCCGCCCGCAATTACCTTGACACTGCTTTCAAAGCAAGGTATAATGCGATTTGATCGGTAAAAAACGGACAGGGCGCAGGTGCAGACGAGCCTGCGCCTGAGATTTTTTGGAGGCTAAGAGGGCAAGACCATGGAAAAGAAAAATATCCTTACCTATGAGGGACTTCGTAAATATGAAGATGAACTGCACAACCTGAAGGTTGTGAAGCGTCAGGAAGTGGCGCAGAAGATCAAAGAGGCAAGAGAGCAGGGCGACCTTTCCGAGAACGCGGAGTACGATGCGGCAAAGGACGAACAGCGCGACATCGAGGCGAGGATCGAGGAGCTGGAAAAGATCCTGAAAAACGCCGAGGTCGTTGTAGAAGATGAGGTGGACTTAGACCGCATCAATATCGGATGTAAGGTAAAGATCCTGGATCTGGAATATGACGAAGAGCTGGACTACAAGATCGTAGGTTCTACAGAGGCAAACAGCTTAAAGGGCAAGATCTCCAACGAGTCTCCCGTAGGCAAGGCGCTGATGGGCGCAAGGATCGGCGATGTTGTGGAGGTTGAGACACAGGACGGCGTGATCAGATACAAGGTACTGGAGATCGAGCGGTCCAACTAAGGAAGAGCCGGAAGCGGAAAGCGGTACGTTAAGGCGGGCAGCTGCCCGGCAGGAAGCAGGACGCGCGGCAAAGGAAAAGGAGCGAAAAAAGTGGCAGACGCACAGAACAAGAACACAAAGGATCAGCAGCAGGATCTGAATCAGATTTTAAAGGTAAGAAGGGAAAAGCTGGCGGCTCTGCAGGAGGCAGGCAAAGACCCTTTCGTACATGTAAAATATGACGTGACCGCGCACAGCGCAGACGTGCGTGAGAAGTTTGAGGAGCTGGAAGGAAAGACCGTCAGCATCGCGGGCAGGATCATGTTCAAGCGCGTGATGGGGAAGGCGTCCTTCTGCAATATTCAGGATTTAAAGGGCAGCATTCAGGTTTATGTGGCAAGGGACAGCATCGGCGAGGAGCCCTATGCGGATTTCAAAAAATATGACGTGGGCGACATCGTCGGCGTAAAGGGCGAGGTGTTTACTACAAAGACAGGCGAGATCTCCGTCCATGCGGCTGAGGTGGTACTGCTTTCCAAGAGCCTGCAGGTGCTTCCGGAGAAGTATCACGGCCTGACTAATACGGATCTTCGTTACCGTCAGCGTTATGTGGATCTGATCATGAATCAGGACGTAAAGGATACGTTCATCAAGCGTTCCCGCATCATCAGCGCCGTCCGCCGCTATCTGGACGGACAGGGCTTTATGGAGGTGGAGACGCCGATGCTCGTTGCCAATGCGGGCGGCGCTGCGGCGCGTCCCTTTGAAACCCACTACAATGCGCTGGATGAGGATGTAAAGCTGCGCATTTCCTTGGAACTTTATCTGAAGCGTCTGATTGTGGGCGGCATGGAGCGCGTTTACGAGATCGGCCGCGTATTCCGCAACGAGGGCGTGGATACGAGACACAATCCCGAGTTTACGCTGATGGAGCTTTATCAGGCATACACAGATTATCACGGCATGATGGATCTGTCCGAGAATCTGTACCGTTTTGTGGCGCAGGAGGTGCTCGGCACGACAGAGATCACTTACGGCGAGCATACGATCGATCTGGGCAAGCCGTTCGAGCGCATTACCATGCTGGATGCGGTTAAAAAATATGCGGGCGTGGATTTCAACGAGATCCATTCTGACGAAGAGGCAAAAGCGATCGCGAAGGAGCATCACATCGAGTTTGAGGATCGCCACAAAAAGGGCGACATCTTAAGCCTGTTTTTTGAGGAATACGCAGAACCCCATATGATCCAGCCTACCTTTGTTATGGATCATCCGGTGGAGATTTCCCCGCTGACAAAGAGAAAGCCTGAGGATCCCGACTATGTAGAGCGTTTTGAGCTGTTTATGAACGGCTGGGAGATGGCGAACGCCTACTCCGAATTAAACGATCCGATCGACCAGCGCGCGCGCTTCAAGGCACAGGAGGAGCTGCTTTCCCAGGGCGATGAAGAGGCGAACACGACGGACGAGGATTTCATGAACGCATTGGAGATCGGCATGCCCCCGACGGGCGGCATCGGCTTTGGCATCGACCGTATGGTAATGCTTTTGACCAATTCCCCCGCGATCAGGGACGTGCTGCTGTTCCCAACAATGAAGTCGCAGGGAGCTGCAAAGAACGAAGCTAACAACGCTGCACAGAAAGCACCAGAAGCAAAAACAGAGGAAAAACCGGCAGAAAAGATTGATTTTTCCAAAGTAAAGATTGAACCAATCTTTGAAGAAATGGTTGATTTTGAAACATTTGCAAAATCCGATTACCGTGCTGTAAAGGTTCTGGCATGTGAAGCAGTTCCGAAGAGCAAGAAACTCTTAAAATTCACTCTGGATGACGGAGAACGCAAGGATCGCGTGATTTTAAGCGGTATCCACGAATATTACGAGCCGGAAGAACTGGTTGGAAAGACATGTATCGCAATCGTAAACCTGCCACCGAGAAAGATGATGGGCATTGATTCCGAAGGTATGCTGATTTCAGCAGTACACGAGGAAGACGGAAGAGAAGGGCTCAATCTTCTGATGGTAGATGACAGAATTCCGGCAGGGGCGAAGTTGTACTAAAAATAAAAAATATTTTCGATTTGGATAGCCTTTCGATATGTAGGGCACTCCTTGAAAAATTTTTCAAGGAGTGCCCTTTTATTCTGCGTAAACCAACAGAAGTATATGGAATAGACTTTGCATTACATATGAAATAATAATGCGGAGAGTGGAAAAGTATAATGACGAAACCGGTAATGTAATTAAAAAATATTATGAAAACACAAAATTTCTGCTATAATTTAAAAAGAAAATGTTTTAACAATGAGAAGAAAGATGTAACAAGGTTAGAATATGGAGGGAAAAATGTATCAAGTATTTTCTTTTGCAAATACCGATGAGGCTGAACCCTATATGGATAAAAAAATTCTCCGGTATATTGATAAGCAGATTACAGACAGCCTTGAGTGTTTTAAGGACTGCGATATTCTTGCGTTTGACTGGTACGATGTTCAGAGCAAACGAACCGATGATTTTAAGATGCTTTTGTATCTGGACAAAGAGGACTTACTGGTGTTTTGTGAAACCCCTGAAGCGGAAGAAAAAGCAAATACGATTCTGCATATGCTGACGGAGGAAGAGGGGGTGACAAACGAACGGGTCTTTTATCATTTTTTTGCGTTACTGCTGAAAGGGGACATGGATTTTTTAAATAGCCTGGAAGAAGAAATCAGTAAAAATGAAGACCTGGTGCTGTCGGGAGGAAAGGCATCCTATTTGAAGTACATTACGATATGGAGACAGGAATTGCTACGCTTGAAACGTTACTATGAGCAGCTTAATTTCATTTTTGACGAAATGACCGTAAATGACAACCAATTATTTAGTAAAGACGGAGTCCGAAGATTGATGACTTTGAGGAACAGGACAGATCGTTATCTGAGTGCTGTTAAAAATTTACAGGAAATGGTGTCTCAGCTTCGGGAAGCGTATCAATCCCAGCTGTCTATCGAGCAGAATGATTTGATGAAAATTTTTACGGTGGTAACAGTAATATTTCTCCCGCTTTCGCTTCTGGCAGGGTGGTATGGGATGAATTTTTCATATATGCCGGAACTGGGATGGAAATATGGATATCCGGTAATCATTTTGGTGAGCGTTGTGATTGCTGTAACGCTAATCTGGAAATTTAAAAAGAAAAAATGGTTATGATGTCTTTTATTTATATGGAACCTTTCGATATGTAGGGCACTTTTTGAAATTTTATAATATTGGTATGGATTATTATTGCAATTAAATAAATAAGGCAGAGGAGATGCAGGAGTGAGACGAGAAGAATTGTTTTGCTGGGTGAAAGAAGTCTATGGAACAGAACCGGATTATCCGTGGAATGATGGAAATGCAGTATTGCGTCATTCAGAAAATCAAAAATGGTATGCTGTTATTCTGGAAGTGAATACAAAAAAACTGGGATTATCTGATGAAAGAATGACAGATGTTGTGAATGTAAAATGTGATCCCGCATTAGTCGGCTCTTTGAGAAACAAGGCAGGATATTTTCCGGCTTATCACATGAATAAAGAAAACTGGATCAGTATTCTTTTAGACGGCTCGGTGCCGATGGATGAAATTCAAGAACTTGTAGCATTAAGTTATCATTTTACGCTGCCTAAAACGAAAAACAGTTAAGGAAATCAGAAAGAGTGAATTATTAAAAAGTTTATGAAAGAAAAAGCAGGAAGTCCTTTTCAAGATTTCCTGCTCGGTAGTGCTACTGTGAGAGTAGCGATTTCATTCAGTTTTCAATGGCTATGTTACGCAATAGAAGCTCGTTTTTGAGGGTTTAGGTAAAAATATCGTCTTTGTGACTTTGACGCTTAAAAATTTTTGCAAAATAGGATGCTTCAAGCCTCCTACTACTTAACATCATATATTCCGCACATACTTCATTGGCGTGTAACGTATACCGTCTGTTAATTGTTCTGTGTTGGTTTTACCACCCACCCTTAATAAAAGGAATTGCACCATAACGGCCGATTAAATAGCCCTTCTCCAGTTTAGTGTCTTTGCGGATAGAAAAAGCTTGGAGGGAGAATAAATCGGTAGCAGCGGTCAGTTCATCTTTTTCGGTAAACCAGATTTGATCTCTCCTCAGCACATCCAAGTCAAGAAGATTGGTATTGTGTGATGTAAAAATCAACTGTGCCCCATTTGGATTGAATTCCACACTGTTAAAGAGTGAGATCAGATGTTTTGCCAAGAGGGGATGTAGGTGAGAATATCGCCCTGCTGAGAAGTGGCGGGTTCTAAATCGCGCATTTGAAGGGACTGTATACCAAAATCTGCACCACGCAGCATAGAGGCGATCATATGTCGGTAGCCATCGTCTTTGAGCTGTTCTGCTTCAAGTTCATAAGCATCTGCAGCAGAATGTTTCATGATGATCCGGCAGGAAGCAAACCACTCCAGAACAGGAATTACCTTGGAATAGCTTAAAGCAGCTGGGGCGAGAGGGTGTTTCACGGTTAAACTTGAAAGGCGAACGTTTGATGGTTTTGTGGAGCTGCTGGTTATGCGAAGTCAGCACATAATTTACCATGAACCAGAATGCATGAAGGACATTGGACTTCCTGAAAGCGTTGGCTCCGTAAATCACGGCAGACTTTAAATACCGTTTGCTTCCATCTACAATCAGATGTTCTGGATGCTCCTTATCCTTACTGGAAAGTAGGGATAACACGACACTGTCTTTGATAGAGAGAAAATTCTCTACACGAAATTGAATCAGCATGAAATTGTCTCCTAAAACTTTGATTATATAGATTATAACTGTGTTTTTGTGAAAAATAAACGCATATAGAATCTAAAAATCAGAATTAGAGATTTAAGAGGGAACCGGACTTATTTTGCGGCCACTCTTTACATTCATCCTGATTTTGGAAAGCACCAAAATGATGGTGCGATAAATGGTGCGATAAATCTCAAGCCGAATGAAGAACGGATTATACCCTCAGTGTACAAGGGGACATACGATCGAAAAGATTGAATTGGATCATCTGCTTCGTTACGTTCCCTCCGCGTACGTCCCTGTACGCGTCGATCACGTGCCTTACAGATGACCCAATTCAAAACTTTTCGACTCTCCGATCCTGACCGTAGAAATTTGTTCGCTTTTCAAGGCGGACGAATGAGGGCGTAC